>VTLG01016156.1_pt1 | contig 77203 bp, 69 predicted proteins | sample 4694571 | NCBI WGS metagenome assembly VTLG01 (sample SAMN12604809, study PRJNA352737) | marine metagenome | biome: ENVO:00000447; feature: ENVO:00000209|ENVO:00000569|ENVO:01000036; material: ENVO:00002151; isolation source: viral sequences binned using virsorter ...
TCAGTACCTCTTTTGTAGTTCCTGGTGTCTTTAAATAGATTATTAAACTTATGTCTATTGCTTTTTTTGGCATCTGTGTGTCCTTGATAATCAAAACCTAGTATATAAATTTCTTTAAACCCTTTATCACAAGCCATTCTTAAGGCAGTAGGTCCGCTACTCCACCCTAAACTAGGTTGGAGCCATTTAATATGGTCTAATATTTTTTGATTTTTATTATATTGTGCATTAAAGTTTGACCATACTTGATGTTTTGTAGGATAGTCACTTTCAGCTATTTCTGTAATCATTTTAGGGTCAACTGCAACTAGATAATCAGGAGTTTCAGTTCTATAAACAGCATTACAGGCAAAAACTGTGCCATGACGTTTAAGATCTTCTATTTTAATTCCTTTTCGGGATTCTCCATTCCCTAATACAAAGGCTATATTGGACATTATAACTCTAAGTTATCTGTTTCGGCTGGTTGTCCATACATTTTCTGGACAAATACTGCTTCTTCCTTTTGTTGATCATCGTGTTCTTCAGATGCTAATCTCATTGAATTGATATCTTTGAGTGTAAGGCGTGTTTTTCTAGTGTCGTCTTTATCTAAGATAGAAATATCGTTCTCGGGTTGATATGTGTTATCCTCTTTTGCACCATCTTGGTCATATGTAAAGAATTCCATTAGTTTCATATTCGTATTTAACCTAAACTTGGCCTCCTCCACCTGTTCCGCCAGGTACTGTTCCACCACCGCCTGGTGTTTGTCCCGGTTGTCCACCGCCTGTTGTATCAGGACCCGGTGCTTCTGGGTCTGCTGTAGGTTCTTCAAATTGATCTAAATCACCTTTTATACCTGCTTGTGATACTCCACCTGTTCTAAGTTGAGCATTTTTACTTTGTTTTTTCTGTGGAACGTTATTTTCTTCTGCCCAAAGATCAGCATTTCTTGCCATTTCTTCTTCAGTAAGTCCAAGATATCTTTTTAACGCAAATCTTTTTGACATATATGGTAGTTCTGCTACCTGTACAAATGATTGAATTCTAGTTTGATCCATTTCTGTCTGTCTGTACTGTGCAAAGTTTTGTGGTGGATTTAGTTTTAGTTCAAACATACCGTTGTCTATGTTATAACCTTTGCTTTTTATCCACATTTTAAACTCTTCATCAAATGTTGGATTTAACATACTTTGTAATCTTGCACAATATTTGTTAAATCTTAATTCTTGAATATACGCAGTACCAACTCTACCGTCATTATATTGTTGTTGTGAGTCATCTGGACCAGTTGGCAAGTATGAACTTGGTATTCTTAAACCTCTAAACAGTTTGTTTGTAAAGAATTTAAGGTCGTCTATCTCACCTAAGTTAGTTCCACCCGGTAGTGTATCAACTTTAGATCCTCTTCCTTCTGCTGTTTGCGGAAAGAAGTAATCTTCATTAATGCTCATTGGATTGTATGTAGCATCAATATAGTTGACACCACCTGATGTGCTTGGAATTCTTCTTTGATTAATTTCGTTTTTAACTCTCTCAACGAATTGCATAGCCAAGTGTGTTGGCATATTACCTACGTCGATATAAAATACTCTTCTTTCAGGTGCTCTTTGAACCCTGTAAATGATAATTGCGTCTTCTAATAATTCTTTTTGTTTGTAAACTTTGAAAACTTGTTCTAATACTGATTGTCCAAACGGAAATAAGTTGTCTAATCCATCTGACATTGACATATGTACAATGTGTTCTGCATTTATATTGTATGCATTCATTGTTCTGTAGAATCTACCACCTGATGTGTTGCCAGCAAAGCCTGACATATTAGCAACTGCACCTGCGTTTGCATAACTTTGACCATATGCCGCAGTACCACCACCTGTTGTTCCACCACCACCATAAGTTTGGTTAGGTGTAATTTGTGTTGCACTTAATCTTTGTAAGTTTGGGTTAATATCTCTTACAACATATTGTTCAGGTTTTTTACCTTCTGATTCGTTAACAACTATTCTGTCGACTTTTGCATTATCAATATATAACCATTTCATTGTTTCTGGATCTCTTACAAAGAAACAGTCTCCATATTTTAACGCATTTCTAAATATTCTAAAAATTCTTTTGCCTAATTTGTTTGATTTTGTCCATTGTTGTAATGCTCTTCTTAAAAGTTTAATTTCGTGTTCGGTTGTTTCGTCTTTAAAAACAATATCAAACGGTGTTTCGTTTTCTTTATTTTGTTGTGTTGAAAATTCTGCTAAGATATCTAATGCCGCATTGATTTCTGAATCAGAATCCATTTGGTCATATTGAAAATATCTTTGAATTCTATTTGGGTGTCCTGTATAAACATCAGGCAAGTAAGAACTATAATTTCTTTTCGCAAAGTTAGGCACTTTTTCTCCTGAAATTGGAGATAAGTTAGCGTCTCTAAAATACTTTTTCCAAGGCATAATTTATATTACATTCTTTCCAATACTTTTGCAACCATTAACTTACAAAACCAACTTGATTTCTATCCTTACGTGCAGTTGATTCAACTGCTTTCATTGATCTGTTTTCAATTGCTACAAGTGTATTTACACCGTTAACCATATTCGTTAAAGTCTTATTCGCAGAGTTTAATTCTGTTACCATACTAGCCATTTTAACTTCTAAGGCTTCTGTATTAAACATTTTTTCCAATTTCATATCTGCAGTAACTGAACTAGCTGTTTTAGTTGTTACTATTTCAGGTCCTGTTTCACCAACTAAATGTGGAACTCCACCTCCCATTGTTCCACCAAATTGTTTTCCAGTTAATGCCTTGTATCCACCATACGCGGCTCCTAGAGCACCTCCTATAGCAGTACCCCAACCAGGTAAAAACATAGATCCAATCATAGCACCTGAAGCCGCTGATCCTAATACTCCCATGGCTTTTTCTCCGCCTGTTGCATCTTTTTTGCCAGCCATTCCTCCAAAATAACCTGCTCCCATTAAACCGAGACCTACTCCTCCGGCTCTTCCTAACATTTTTCCACCACTTTTGGCAAAACCACCTATTCCACCTTTCATGCCTCCGAACATAGCTCTCAAACCTGCAGATTTACCCATTCCATGAGCAACTCCTGTTCTTACTGCCAAGTATGTAGGACCGGTATCTTTTAATAGTGCTAGTCCACCTTGTAAAAGTTTTCCAGTTCCATATAAACCTGCCGCAATAAAACCAGGCAAACCTAATATGGCTTTTGATAATCCTGTAAGTCCTGTATTAACTGCTGATGTGGCATCACCAAGTAGGTTTCCTGTAAATGCCAAGAACGCAGTTTCTAAACTTTGTGTTGCTGATCCCATTCTTTTACTTGCATCTTCAAATTGTGTTAATCCTGTTGTTATATTGTCAGCCATTTCAGGTGCTGTCTCTGCCAACACTGCATTAACGTCCATTAATCTTTTTCCTAGATTGATTACATCACCTTGTAATCTTAAGAATTCTACCTGACCAGTTACAGTTGCACTTTTAAATCTGTCTACACTTTTTGATGACGCATCTCTCATTTGAATTAGTGCTTGTTCAGTAGTAATTGATCCATTAATTAAATCTTGAACTACTTTTCTTGCTTCAGGAATGTTTTGTACAAGTGCTAGTGCTGAATCAGTTACTGGTACACCGGCGTTTGCAATTAAATCTTGCATACCTTCAGCTAATCCTGGTGCAAGAGTACTAATAGTACCTGCAAACGTATCTAGTCTTTGTCTAGTTTCTTCAGTTGTGCCTTGTAAGAATGCTTGGAATCTTTCATTACTTTGTGCCGCTTCAATTTCTTTTTGTAATTGATCTCTTTGAACTCCTGTAAGTTTTGCTAATCTGTCTAATTGTTTTCCAAATCTAATTGCACTGTCAATATTAAATTGTGTTGCATTGGCATCAAACATTCCAGTTCTTCGTTGTCTTTCCAAGTTCATCAACATTGTTTCGTTAATTTCGTCAACTGTAAATCCAAGTGTTGCTAATTGTGGTACTGCATCTGTTCTTAATGCGTTGCTCAATCCTGCAATAAACTCAGCACCTTGGGTTGCTGATCCTCGTAGTGCCGCTAATGCTTCTGAATTACTGCCTACTAATCTTGCAAAATCGTCTAAAGGTAATGCCGAGCCAGCCGCCGCTGTTCTCATTTGTATAATTGATTGTCCAAAGTTGGCACCAGTTTGAGCCAACTGTCTAAACATTTCAATATTGGTATCAAGTAATCTACCTGTACCAGCAATAGCATCACCAACAAGTCCAAATTTTCCTGCAACAACATCGGTGTAAGAACTAATTGTACCTTCACCTCTGTATAATGCTTTACCAAAACCAACAACGGTACTAGAAGATTCTCTTATTGTACTTCCTAGTTCGTCTAATCTATTGTTAAGGTTTTGTAAAGTAGCAATAGTTTCTTTATCTATACCGTCTTTAAGTTTGGCATTTTTTACTGCTACTTTTATTTGAGCATTAGAAAGTTTGGTAAGTTTTATACCTTTTTCATCTTCAACTAATTCTTCTATTGCTTGTCGTCTTTTTCTCCGTGATGCGGGATCGTCGCCAGTAGTTCCGCCTATGGCTTTCTTAATTTCTTCTCCTAATGCTCTTATGTCGGCGTCATCTATAGCCATACGGTTTTAATTCCTATCATAATATACGCACATAAATATTGACATACATACGTGTTTGTAGTATATTTATAGATGGAAAAAATGACAGAAAATACTAATCCTTTAAACAAGTACTTTAGACAGGCCACGGTTTATATTAAATTGCCTTCAGGGTTAGAGTACCCAGACTCAGTAATTGAAAAATCTCAATCAGGCGAATTAGCAATACAACCAATGACAGCTATGGATGAAATTAAGTTTAAAACACCAGACGCATTAATGAACGGTCAAGGGGTAGTAGATGTTATTCAAAGTTGTATACCACAAGTTAAAGATGCTTGGAAACTAGTAAGTTATGACTTAGATGCAGTATTTCTTGGTATAAGAATTGCTACGTATGGTGAAACAATGGATATTACTTACACTTTACCTAATACTACAGAACAAAGATCACATACAATAAATTTACCAGCATTTATGGAAGATATCAACAGACAAAAAATTGAACATTCTTTTAAAATTGATGAATTAACTTTTCAAGTATCTCCATTAACTTATAAAGATATGAATTTAGTAAGTTTAGAAACTTTTCAACAACAAAGAATTTACGCAAGTTTACGTGACGCAAAAATAAAAGACGAAGATAAAGTAAAAACATTTGATGAAAGTTTTAAAAAAATGACAGATTTAACAAATGAAATTTTATTAAAAAATATTTCAAGGATTGATACTGGTAAAGAGTCAGTAGTTAATCCTGCACATATATCAGAATTTTTACAAAATGCTGATGCTAAATTAATGACAAAGATACAAGAAAATTTAGCAAGATTAAGATCGCAAGGATCTGCACCAGCAGTAAAAATGAAAGCGTCAGACGAAGATATTAAATTAGGGGCACCGGCAACATATGAAGTTCCAGTGACATTTGATACTGCAAATTTTTTCGTTTAACTTTGCTTTCACAGCCGGAATCTGACATTATAGCAACTCTAAAAACTATGGATAATCAAGCAAAAGAAATTAGAAATGAGTTACTTAAAATATGTTGGTATATGAGAGGCGGAGTAACTTTTGAAGAGTCTGCCGCATTGTGTCCTCAGGATCGCGAAATGATTGGTAAATTGGTAAAAGATAACTTGGAAACTACCAAAAAAACTGGTCAACCTTTCTTCTAAAATTATAGTATAATATAATGGTGTATAAATTAATGGATAATTATCACTTGTATGTCTGAAAGAGATCTTATTCAAGAGCTCAAATCAACAATTAAGGATCTCAGCGATGAGAAGGATGACCTCCTTAAGACTATTAAATCTAAAGAGTCGCGAATTAAGACTCTTATGATTAAATTAGAACACGCCACGCAGGATGTTAGTAGTGTTGGACACAAAATTGGTGATAAAGATAAAGAGATATCTAAGTTACAAGCCAAACTCGATACGAAAACCAAACTACTTGACGAAGCATTAACTAAATTAAAAGGCATACATGACGACTCAACACAAAAACCAGACACCGACGCAGACGATTCAGAAGTGGATTAGTGAGTTTGTAACAAAACCTAATCCAGTTTTTGGCAACTTACCGCCTTGTCCATTTGCACAAAAAGCCATTATAGAAAATAAAGTTGAATTTTTAGAACTTAATAGTATTGCTTGTTATAACACATTGTATCAACACATTTGGGATTTTAATTTTGAAGAAAAAGATGTGTTGTGTATGATTGCACGGCCAGATCATTTTACTGCAAAAGAAACTATAAACCTAGCACACGATTTAAATCAATATTTTATGTCAAAAGATATTGTTGTTTTAGAAGATCATCCAAAAATAAATGAATATGTTAAAGATGTAAAATTAAACAATGGACATTATATATTGTTTCTTGTGCAAAGTTTATCTAAGTTGAATAAATTTTCTAAAATGTTAGAATCAGGACCTTATTATAAAAATTGGTCTAAGTCTTATTTCGAGTCAGTGAAAACTTTCCGAGAGAAGAAAAGTCAGTAAGTCGCGAATCTCTATTACACAATCTACGATATTGACTTTTATTAGTACTCCATTCAGTACCAGTCCACCATTGAAAACCTTGCCATGATGCTTTATATTCTGAAGATTGTTCGTATCCAGAACCCAAGTAGTAATAAGGTATTCTACTTTCAGCCGCCCACATCATTTCTATATCTAAAGTTTCAGCACTAATTGGAATTGTATTTGCATGAAGAACACTTTCAACACCGGAACACTGCATAGTATCAATGTCGTCAATATCAATATTATGGTCTTCTCCGTAAGAATATCTTTTTTGTTTAGTAAATCCTACAATATTATCTGCCGTACCTAAATAAAATATCATAAATTGATCACGTTGGTGATAGTGTCCAAAAGGATCATAATCCTCACAGAACTTTTTACGTTTCATATATTTTTTATAAATGTATGGTAGACTTAATAAATTAACCATCTCCGATGCGTCAATTATTTTGTAGCCAATTTTTTTACCTTCGTATTCGTATTTAGAAAAACGTGGCTTATATCGGTCAAGATTTACTCGTGTACTACGAGATTGATAAAATACTTCTTTGCCATTTAATGGATGATCTAACGCTAACCAGCCAGATTCTAACGCTGTTTCTTCTTCGTCGTGTTCAACAATAGCCATAGGTCGGCATATTACTAAATCTTGATGTTCTTGTTTACCGAAAGTGTGATCCCAGAGTAGTTCCATAACATTACTTAAGGTCAATAAAAGATGGCTTACAGCCATCTGAAACTTCGCTACGCTCGTTTCTATTTCTAACTTACGCACTGTAAATTAAAATTTTGACGCAGTGTGCGTCCTATGTGGCAGATGAGCAGTCACAATACGGCTATTTCTAGCCGTACTGACTTAAACCCATGTGGCGAGTTCACAGTCACCATACATCGTTGCCGTAGCCGGGCGGTTGTGCTGTACCCGTTAACTCATACTTCCAACGCGAGCCTATTATGCCTTTGTATGATAATTCATAATAAACTTAAGGTTGCTTTTTCTCAGAGCCTTATCGTTTTTGCTGTTTGCATCAAGGGATTCACCTGTCGCTTGTTAGCCGCATTTCCCTGCTCACTGGTAGAGATGCTATGTTTGCCTGATTGAAATTGTGGTGTGCCTATCGCATATGTTTATACTAGTTTTATTTTAAGGTCAATCTTTTTGGATTTAAATATGGTTATGCATTGGTTATATCAAGGAAAAGACGTAAACGAACTGCCAGAAGACTGTGTTGGCTTTGTATATCAAATAACAAATACAACTAATGGTAGGATGTATATTGGTAAAAAATTAGCAAAGTTTAAAAGATCACGTAGACCTTTAAAAGGACGTAAAAATAAACGTAGGTATAAGGTTGATAGTGATTGGCAAGACTATTATGGATCTAGTGACGAACTTACTATAGATATTAAAAAACTAGGTAAAGAATATTTTAAAAGAGAAATACTTTTTTACTGTAATTCCAAAGCAGAGATGTCATATGTAGAAGCACGAGAGCAGTTTGCTCGTAAAGTGTTAGAATCTAATGATTATTATAATGGCCATATCCGTGTACGAGTGCATGGCAAAGGTATCTTAAAAGAAAAAGCCTCCACTTAAAAAAAGCAGAGGCTTTGTTAATTGGATCCAATTAGCAGTAATTACGCCGCAGTTTTTGCCGCGTTTTTAGCCTCTTGAATTTCTTTTCTTCTTGCTTTGATCAATTTGCTAAGATTCGCAAGTGCTTTTCTGGCTCTAGTTGCAGAAGCCTTAACACCCTTCTCTGTGAACTTGCCGTTCTCTTCAGAGTAGTTCTGAATCTCAGTCATGATCTGTTCATGTGTTTGTGACATATTATTTGCCCTTCCTTATTCGTACGATATAATTAATTAACATATGTTTAATTTAAGCACACAAGAAGTGGTTTTGTCAATAGAAAACGCACCTTTGGTAAAATTAAATGGATTAGTTTACCAAGAATATAATAATTTTTTTGGTAATAACTTTAATTTAGACTTTGGTCAGAAAGAAACTTTTGAAAAATTAGAAAATCAAACACATTTGAATCGTGTAAAATTATCTGATAATGATATTGATTTAAAAAAAGTTAAAATACTTTTTATGAATACGCAAATTACCAAAGCATTAGAAAAAAAGTTTAATACAAATTTAAAATTTGAATCCGTTGATATTTGGGTTGATAGTAAAGGTTATAAACTAATACCACACGTTGACGATTCTAGAATTAAATTACATTTACAAGTGTATCTTAGCAACGATAATAAAGGCACAACGTTATATGATAAGGCAGGAAAAGAATTATATACGTTTCCGTTCAAAGCAAATTTTGGATATGCTTTGCTTAATAATGAACATAGTTATCATGGAGTTGAAGAAATTATAGAAGATGGCAGAACAAGTTTATACGTAAGGTATAATTAATATCGTTATACTATTATCTCAACATCATTAGCATAGTTTGTAAATCCATTTTCTTTTACAACTTTTAGTACTGAATTTACTCTACTGATCAACTCATCTTTGTGAGAAATAAGGAAAATGTTCTTTTGTTGCGTCCTACTCATGTCTTTTAGTACTGCCATAGAACTCTCAACACCTGATATATCCATACCAGCGTCTACCAACTCATCAATAAACAACAAGTTGATCTGTTGATAAAGTGATTCCCATACATCTCTAAATGCCCAACTTAAACTTAATATTAACCTGTTTCTTTCACCTCTACTTAAATTATCAAAGTCTAACTCTCGGCCTAGTTCTTCAATAGTAACTGTTAAGTCTGATTGGAATGTAACTGTGTGTGGCAATTTAACTTTGCTTAAGAAAAATGCTAAACGTTGATTTAAGTACGTTAAGTTTTGTTCAATAATTCTTGTTCTTATAAAAGAATCTTTTGCTGTTAATAATTTGTATAAAAACTCTTGGTGTTTATACAAATCTTCCATTTCATTTACTTTAGTATAATCAATTTTTTGTATTGCTGTTTTAGTTAATTCTTCTATTTGTTCAGCATATGGATCTTCTTTTTTCTCTGTTTGTTCTAATTGACGTTTTAAGTCTTTTAAAGAACCTTTATGATTGTATGCTTCATCCATTGAGTCATAATACGTATCTGGAGTATTACCTAAATCACCAATTACATCTATATCCTGTTGTATTTTTGCAAGATCATTTTTTAATTTTTCAACATCTGCTTTACTTTCAGTTAAAGTAATTGTTAGTTTACTGGTTAATTGTTTATGTTTTTCGTCATGTAAAGTTTGTTCACAAGTAGGACATTTGGCTTGTTGTGCATATTCTAAATCGTTTTCAGTTTTAGTTACATTTGCTTCTGCTTTAGTAAAACTATCTTCGTGATATGCTTTTTCTTTGTTCAAACTTAATAGTTTTAAATAATCTTCATTATGTTTTTGTAGTTTTTTGTGTGTATCAAGTTCTGCTTTAATGTCAACTTTTTCTAATTCGGCTATTGCCTCTTCAAATTTTGTAGAATCTTCTTCTTTTTGTGTTTGCCATGCACTTGATCTTATTTTTAAACTTTCAATTGATTCTTGTATTTTTTCATTTGCTGACATTCTAGAATCAATTTTCATTTTTTCTTCCATTAATTCTGTTTTAGTTGCTTTCATTTTTTCTTTAAGCAAGTCTGCTTTTTGAGATAATAATGTTATACCAAGCAACTGCTCAATAATTTCTCTTTGTTCTGCTTGTTTAGTTGCTAAAAATGGTTGTGTGTATGTATTCAGTGCAACTATGTTTTTAAACATAGCAAGAGTCATACCAACTAGTTTATTAATTTCTTGTTGTGTTTCTTTGTTTTCGCCTTGTGCTTCGTTGCTGTCTGTATTTTGTTCAATGTTGTTTGCATAGAATTTAAAAATGCCAGGTTTTCTACCTCTTTCAATAGTGTAATCAACATTATTTTTTGTAAACTTAACACCCACTAACATTCCTTTTTCATTTGTTTTGTTTACTAGATTGTCTCTTCTAATATTTGTTAATGCTTCACCAAAAAATACATAAGATAATGCATTAATAATAGTTGTCTTACCAGTACCATTTCTAGCACCAGCGTCATCTCCACCTAGATCTAAATTTTCTCCAATAACCAGTACTAACTTTTTATTAGCAAAGTTTATACTTTGTGTAGCATTACCTACACTCATAAAGTTTTTAACTGAAAGTTCTTTAATTGTTAACATCTAAATCGTTGTAAATTGCTGTTAATATGTTTTTGTCATATGTTTCAGAATCTACACCTTGTAATTGTTTAATAACAATTTGATCAACACTATCAAATTTTTGCACTTCAACTGTAGGCTGTTGTGCTTGATCAAGTTGTTCTGGTATTAGTTGTAATTCTCTTAATTGATATTTGTCAATAAATGTTTCTCTTATAAAGTTTGCTTCTTCATAAGATATTTTAATATCTAAAGTAACTCTAGTATACATTTTTGGTTTTAAAAACTTTTCTGGATCTTCTAACAGTTCACTTATTTTAATAGTTCTATATCTTGGCATATCTGGCCAATTAATATATTTTGGTTGTCCACCATATTCTAATATCATCATACCACGTTCGTCATCCCAAGCGTCTGCGTAGTTGTGTGGAAATGCATTACCCATATAAGTTACATTTGCGTTTTGTTGTCTTTTATGAAAGTGTCCTGAAAATACCATTCCACAATTTGCAAAGTGTTCTGTTTTAATAGTTCCAACATCCGGCATATCTACCATTGCGTTCATTTTAAAATATGGAAGTTCAAAATGTCCAAACACATATTTTTGTGTCATTTTTTCAATAACTTTCCATTCATCACCAACTACCCATGGAATAATTGCAACATCATCTTCAATAATCCAATCATTAACAAGATGTATGTTTGGAATATTTCTAATATATTCCATTGAATTAATTTCTCTTTTTTCTCTGTAAAATAAATCGTGATTACCCATTATTACATAAACTTTTTCAAACGCCGCACTTAATCTTTCCATATTAGAAACTGTATAGTTCATTGTGGAAACGTTAGTTGCAGATCTTTGGTGGTGCCAATCGCCTAGGAATATACAAGTTTCACAACCGTGTGCTTTGGCTTGTTCAATAAACCAATATATAAATGATTCGCAATCATCGTTGTGTATTCTAGAATTACCTTTTAGTCCAAAGTGTATATCTGTAAAACAAGCAACTTTTTTAAAAAACATATTCTACCATTTCTTTTTAACAGGCGGTTTATGGCCAGTCATATCTAATTTTTTATAATTTACTTTTTCAAAATCCTCTGCATCTAGTTGACCAGTTTTTTTAAATTTTTTGTTTAATTTTGCAATACCGGTTTTATTAACATATGTTACTTCACCATGTGCAGTTTCCATTCTCTTTTTATAAGCAACAGTGTTTCTATCATTTTCACCTTGTCTAGTAAAAGAAGGATTCATATGATTCATTTCTAATAAATCATCTCTAATAGATTGATTTTTCTTTTCAATGTTTAAAATTCTTGTGAAACTATTAGTAATTGCCGCAGTATAATATGCAAAAGGATTTTCAGATTTACTTTCATCAAACTGCAAACCAATTTGTGATAGTTGCATTAATGCTTGTGACTGCATTTCATCATTGTAAGTATAACCTCTCCAGTTTGATCTTGTTCCGTATCTTTCACAAAGTTTCATAAACATCATTGCTAAACTATTTGTAATTTTTCCATGAGTACAAGAGAAATAGCCATTGCCCATTCCACCAATCCAATGTGATTTTCCTATAACCTTTGCTTTACCTTTTTTGTCCAACCTATAATGTTGGAAAGGCGGAAAGTTTACTTTACTGTGATGATCCGCTACACTTTTTGGATTTTTCTTTCTATCAGCATCCGTTGGAATATGTTCGTAAGTCATTACTCGAAATACTAAATCAGTTTTATCAATTTTTCTTGTAGAAACCGAGTAGTCTGAGAGTTTTATTTTTTTTAATCCAGATTCTTTTGCGGTTTCCCATGCTTCTTGTGTTAATCTTTTTGCTTTTGCTTTTCTGGCTTTTGCTATTGCTGAAGGATTAATTTTTTTAAGACTAGGTACTATGATATCATACTGTGAGTCTTCTGTACTAACATATGAGCAATATGTATTTTTGCTGGCGTGTATTTGAGCCAATAGATCCCGGTTGTTTAAGTATTTCACTCGCTTCATAATTATCTCTATTTTTTAGTAAATGACCACAAACAGGTCTGTTGAATCGTGTCGTAAAGGGAATTAAATGCGCCTATTATCTTGCCTATAAATATGTTTAAAGTATACAAAATTTAACAAAGGAAATCAACCAAATTATGGTTTGGAAAACAATAAAAAACACAGCTGGAAAGATAGCTAAAAGCACAGTAGGTGAAGGCATATTTAATAGAACAGCGGAAAGGCTTTTTGGCGCAAACATAAAGTCAAAGTATCTATTAAGAGGCCAAGCAAAATGGGTTAATAGAAAAGATGATGTTGATTGGCGTGTAAGATTGGCAGTCCCTCAGCAAGGTCCGTTGTTTGAAGAATTATTTCCAACAACTGGGCAAACTAGCCATCAACTATATCCATTAAGATCTGAAGCAGGATTCCATTGGCCAGTAACACCGTCAATGGTTGTGCAACATTCGGCTAATTATAATGCTTTATCACAAACACATAGCAATTATCCATTTCAAGCATATCAAAATTCACAAGTTGATCAAATGAATATTGTTGGAGAATTTCCTGTGCAAAATCAAGATGATGCCGCATATTGGGTTGCAACTGTAAATTTTTTACGTACAGTTTCAAAAATGTTTTTTGGCAACGACAAATCAAAATTAAAAGGTAATCCACCTCCTATATTACATTTAACAGGATATGGTGATCATATGTTTAAAAATGTTCCAGTTGTTTTAAACACGTTTAACGTTGAGTTAAGATCTGGAATTGATTATATTTCAACAACTCAAAGATCTCCATATCGTGAAATGGCTAATGACAATTATGACACAGTTGAATTTAATCCAGATTCTTTTGATCAAACATGGGCACCAACATTATCGCTTATATCAGTATTAGTAACACCAGTTTACTCTAGACAAAGTTTGAAAAACTTTAGTCTTAAACAATTTGCCGCAGGCGATATGGTGATTGGTGGTGAAAATGATACTAAGATAGGATTTATTTAATGTCAGAATATTCAAGCACATCACCGTATTATTCAACAGGTCAAAACGCAATTAATTTGGATGTATTAGTTCCAAGAACAATAACAGCAGAGGCCGATGACCAGTCTTATACAATTGAAAGAACTTATGCATATAGACCAGACCTATTAGCATTTGATTTATACGGAACTCCAAGGTTATGGTGGGTCTTTGCACAAAGAAATCCAAATGAGATAGAAGATCCAATTTATGATTTCAAACCGGGAGTTACGATACAGTTGCCTAAACCTGCAAACATATCTAAAGATTTAGGAGTATAAAATGCCATCGTTAGGTAAATCAGACCAACTCAGAAAAAGAGCAACAAAACAAACTGAAACTGTTAACAATACTAATAATGGTACCACTAATAATGCTCATCACATATTAGGTAAAAATAAAAACATCCAACGTTTCCGAAACCTAGAGGAAACTAGAGTAATAACAACAACAAGGTCTGATGAAACAAGAGCAGACACTCAATCATTAAAAGGTTCTAATGTAGAAAATCCTTTACACCAATTTACTACATATAACTCTCTTTTTACACTATCAGGAGTATCAGAAAAAGAATTATTTGATCATTCTTTTATGAAGAATCCTGTACATGATATTATTGCACGTAGTGGCGGTATAGGTAATCCAGTAGTTTCTGGATATAGAGGAGAAGACGAAGATGCTGGCGAGAATAATCCTATATTTCAAGATAAAATAAAACCTTTCCTAAAAGAAAAATGGCAAAAAGATCATGCAGAGAGTATTAGAATATTAGAACAAGGCAAGGATATATTTTTTGAAAATGTAAATATTCTTTCAACAGCATCTCCTAATCCTGAAAGAGGAATGGGTAGTTTTACTAGAATGGAGTTTGAATTGCATGAACCATTTGGAGTGTCTTTTGTTGAAAAGGTTAGAGCGGCCACGGCTATTAATAGATTTCAAGATTATCAAGATGCACCATTATTGTTAACAATTGAATGGAAAGGGTTTGATGAACATGGAAGAGATATTACGCCAAAATTTAAAAGAGAAACCTTAGTTAGAAAAATTCCAATAATAATTTCAAGAGTAGAGTTTAATGTAAATGCTGGAGGAGCCACATACAGGATAATAGCAGTACCATATACGGATTTAGCATACGATGACAGATATAAATTTCCAAGAAGTGCTATGCCAATTGAATCCGATGATGCATTTACATGGTGCAAATCAGCTATAAGAATTTTAAACAATCAAATGTTACAAGAAATTAAAGAGAAAAAAAGAGAATTAAAAGATGTTTATGAATTTATCATTAGTTCAGAAGTTGAGCATGGTGCAATAAAATATAAAAAAGATGTTGACGGAAAAGCAAGTACTGTTTTGTCAGCAGGAGAAGTTAAAATTTATACATACGACGAAACATCTGATGCTAAAATGTCAGTAAAAATAAGTGGCCAAAAAACAACCGGAACAGACGGAACGTCACTGCCAAAATTATTTGAAGATATAATTAGGAATAGTTTTGGCTATCAAAATCTTATTGAAGACTTTTGGGCCACATATGTTTCTTCTGGAGGTGGAGGCGATATAGAAACATTAACAAAAAACGACAACGAAGAATTAAAGAAAAAAATGCAAAATGAAGCATATATGAATGCTTTGTTTTCAAATAATCAATATGTTAATTGGTTTAAAATTAAAACGTCAGTACAAACGTATACAAACGAAAATCCTGACAAATATACTAAAATGCACCGGAAAAAAATAACTTTTTATGCACAACCGTATAAAATTCATATAGGAAAATTAGTTACATCCGGATTAAGCCTACCTGGAGATTTTACAGATAACGTAGTAAAACATTACAATTATATCTATACAGGAGAAAATATAGATATACAAAATTTAAATATCTTTTATAAAAGTGCATACTATATGCGTAGTCTAAGAGGAGATACAGAGACAGAAGGTGCTATAAAAAAAGCCTGGAATTGGATAACAAATACACCTACAAAAGTATTTGGGCAAGACCCAGCCGGAGCACTTCTAGGAACTAGATCTTATCCGTCAATAATAAAGTCTAGAAGTTCAGTTAGTTCAACTGAGAAAGGTAATACTAGAGCACAAGAATTTTATGATTATCTAACAAACCCTGAAGCAGATATGATGAAAATTGAATTAGAAATATTAGGTGATCCAACATATGTAGCACAAGATTTATATACACCGATTCATGCACAAAATATAGTAAATGATGGTTCTGGCTTTAATGGTAATTTTAATTACCAATGGCATTGTTTTAATGTTGATAACAACACACCAGCCATAAATTTAATATACTGGCTACCAGAAGACATAAATGAAAGTACAGGAGTTTTATCAGGAGTTGGTGATAAAGTAAAAAGAAATATGAAAAATTTATTTTTTAGTGGTGTTTATGAAGTTGTAAGAATTGATTCAAGTTTTAATCAAGGAGAATTTAAACAAACATTAACTTGCGTAAGATTACAAGGACAAAATGGAGAAGGGTTACCGGCGGCATTGACGGAGGGAGTTACAAAAAGTTCTAAAAAAATCGATAGTAACAAAGAGAAAGATAAAGATAATGTAAACAAGAAACATAAGTTAGATATTGATTGGACCAACCCATCTGAAATTAACCAATTTGATACAACAATTAGCAACAAGAGGTTCCCTTAAAGATGCCAAAACAACATTTCGGATTTTCAGACACAGAAGATAACCAAAAGAAAAGCAGTATTGGTCAATATGATACGGATCCAGGCCCATATATTGGTATAGTTGCTTTTCCGGCCGATCCTACAAGAATGGGAAAATTAGGTGTTAATATACCAGAGTTATCAAAAACAAATAATCCAACAAAAGATCAAATAATATGGTGTGATTATCTATCACCTTTTTATGGTTCAAAACCTAGAGATGCAGTATCAAAAACTGATCCTTACAATTATAAAGAGTCACAACAATCATATGGTATGTGGTTTGTTCCACCCGACATAGGAACAGAAGTACTAGTAATGTTTATAAAAGGTAATAAAAATCATGCATTTTGGCTTGGTTGTGTGCCACAACCGTTAATAAATCAAGAAATTCCTACTTCTGGATCAAGCGAGAATACTTCAGTAAGTGCTGATTATGTAGGAGAAATGTCTACGCAATCAACTGATGATATATTTGGTACAAACTTATTGCCTGCAGGCGAAAAAAATTCTAGACTAAATCCAGAACCCCTAACAGGTCGAGAAGAAAAATCATTTAAGAGACCAGTTAATGACTTGTTAGCAGATCAAATGTTAAATCAAGGAACAGTTGGAGACCCAGTTAGAGGACCAATATCATCATCTGTAAGAAGAGAAACACCAAGCAGAGTGTTTGGTATGAGCACACCAGGACCAATAAGAACAGATTCGCGACAAATGAATATTGGAATAGAAGGTGATAAAATAAGACCAGATAGAGGATTAGGACATTCATTTATAATGGATGATGGAGATTTTTTAGGAAAAAATAAACTTACAAGATTGAGAACAGCATCAGGACATCAAATATTAATGCATGATACTGAAGGGTCAATTTATATTGCTAATGGTTCTGGAAATGCATGGATTGAAATGACTGCTGAAGGAAGAATTGATCTTTATTCTGGTATTGGAGGAATCAATTTTAGGACAGAGGGAGATTTTAATTTACACGCAGACGGAAACTTTAATGTTCATGCAGGAAACTCACTTCGAATGAGTGCTACAGGTGAAATGTTAAAATCTGCCGCGGCAATATATTCAATGGGTGATATGGGAGTATTCACGTCAGCACAAAGCGGACCAATAATGGATTATGCCAAATTTGATATTTCGTCATACACTTTGAAGGGTTCGCAGATGCATGGTGCTGAAAAGGGTCAAATTCATTTAGCAGGAAGACAAGTACACCTTAACTCAGTTCGTGCAAGTGCTAGTTGGGGACCAGATTTTTTAACTCCAGAAAGGGCAGGAATGAAAGAATATGATGCCAATGATGTTGAGTTAGCAGACAAAGGTTTAAAACCATTAGAACCATTTACTAGAAAAACAAAAACAACAGTTCATAGATTTATACACCACGAACCTATGCCAAGATTTAAAGCCTTCCAAGCAGGGTCGGTACTTCCTATTGATCATGATGATAAAAAAATGTGGTCTAGGTTATCAAGCACGCCAGGAACTCCAGAATTTATAGCTCAACAAAATAGAATATCAGAAAATAAAACTATTAGAGATGCACAATATCAAACAGATATGTTGTCATATGTAAAAACAAAAATGGGTAATTCAACTGATGTAGCTAAAGCAAGAAAACTAATTAATGACTTTGGAAAAAAATACGATGACACTTTTCAGGTTGTTAGTCAAGTTGGTGGTGCATGGGACACAGCTAATGATAGTATTTCAAATGCAATAGGCAAGTTTCCTCTTTCAGACCAATTAGATGTATCAGGAAACATAAAAGAATATTCTAGTAAATTAACTTCTCAAGTAATTGAAAATTTAACAGGTAAAGGAAAGGATATATTTGCAAATAAAGTTTTTGTAAACAATAAAGGAGATGTATTTTCACTTGGAGATACTGTCTCAGGCATAACAGGAAACGTAGATATAGCTTCTCTATCTAATGATATAAATGTAATTAAAAAATTAAAAGGCGATTTAAGTGTTCAAAGTTTAACATCAGCAATGAATGTTTCTTCGGTATCTCAAATTTATAAAAACGTTGTAGGTGGAAATGTAACTGGACTTACAAATATACAAAGTATTAATCAAGTAAAAGGAGTAGCAACTAGAGCTCTAGCAAAAATAAGAGGCGCAGATTTAATGAATCCAAATGAAATGAAAAATTTAACTAATTTTGGTAAGTTTTCAACAGGCCTTAAAAAGTTTGCCGCAAATCCTGGTGCTTTCTTTAAAGGTTTTAAATTCAGTGATATTAGATTAAAAGAAGAAATACAATTAGTTGGCAAATCACCTGCAGGTATAAACATTTATTCGTTTAAATACAAACACACAGATGGAACGTATCAAGGTGTTATGGCACAAGAAGTTCCGTGGGCAACAAAGATGACTGATACAGGATTTTATATGGTAGACTATAATAAAGTAGACGTAGAATTTAGGAGATTAAATTAATGTCGACAACATTTAAAGGATTTTCATCAAGAGCAGACAAGCAGAACTTTAAGATTTATGATTTTGAGTGTGCTAAACAGGATCTCATAAATCGTTTGTCGGTACGGAAGGGCGAAAGAGTGGAGAATCCTGAGTTTGGCACAATTATATACGATGCACTGTTTGAACCATTAACAGATGTGTTAAAAAGTGCTATTGTAGACGATGTTACAGCAAATATGAATGCTGATCCTCGGTTAGCTGTAGACGATATTAGAGTATCAGAGTCTAACCATGGGATAGCAATACAGTGTTCAGTTACATTTGTACCTCTTAATATCACTGAAAAAATGCGTTTTCATTTTGATGAGAACTCGCTATTACGCCTATCTTAATATACGCATATAATTAATTCTATAAATATTGTTGTAAAACACTATGGCCACAACAGAACGACAGAATAGATTATTAGTAGCGGAAGATTGGAGAAAAATCTATCAAGCATTCCAACAAGCCGACTTTAAATCTTACGATTTTGAAACATTACGTAGAACAATGGTGGCTTATCTACGTGAAAATTATCCAGACGATTTTAATGACTTTATTGAAAGTTCAGAATATGTTGCATTAATTGATTTAATTGCATACATTTCACAAGCACTTTCTTTTAGAGTAGACTTAAATGCTAGAGAAAACTTTTTAGCAACCGCTGAAAGAAGAAACTCGGTTTTAAGATTAGCAAGATTAATCAATTATAATGCTAGACGAAATTTACCAGCAACAGGACTTTTAAAAGTAGATTCTATTTCTACTACAGAAGATGTAATTGATTCTACAGGAACAAATATAGCAACACAAACTATTATATGGAATGATTCAGCAAACTCAAATTATAGAGAACAATTTACTGCTATATTAAATGCGGCAAATCAAACAGGACAGTTATTTGGAAAACCAAGAGAATCAGGAGACATTGGTGGAATAAAAACCGAAGTTTACACTCTTGCATCAAACCAATCTGATTTACCTATTTTTACATTTACTAAAAGTGTTGGTGGAACATCAAGAGCTTTTGAGATCGTACCATCGTCTATTAATAATTCAGAATCAATTTACGAAGCAGATCCAATTGATGGAACAGGTTTAACTTATTCATATAGAACTGATGGATCTGGAGATGCATCTAATAATACAGGATTTTTCTTTTTATTCAAACAAGGTTCATTACAACAATCAGATTTTACTGTTGATACAGCTACTACAAATTATAAAAGACCAGTTGGTTCAGGTGGTATAAATGATACAGACGTTTGGTTATATAAATTAGATCAATTTGGACAAGTATATGAAAAATGGACAAGGGTTCCTTCTGTATCGGGTAACAATGCCATTTACAATTCTTTATCAAAAAGTGAAAGAAATATTTACAACGTTGTTACAAAAAATAACGATGCAATAGATTTAGTTTTTGGAGATGGAAACTTCTCTAATATGCCATTGGGATCTTTTAGAGCATATTATAGAGTAAGTGATGATGCCAAATATGCTTTACAACCAGCAGATATGTCGTCAATTCAAATTGATGTTCCATATCTATCTGTTAACGGATCACAACAAACGTTAACTATTAATTTAGGATTAAAATCATCAATATACAATAGTGCGGCAACTGAATCTAATGATTCAATTAAAGAAAAAGCACCACAAGTTTATTATGCACAAAATAGAATGATTACTGCAGAAGACTATCAAGTAGTACCGTTGTCGGCATCACAAGAAATTATAAAAGTAAAATCAGTTAATAGATCAGCATCTGGAATATCTAGAGCAAAAGAAATTTTAGACCCAACTGGTGCTTATTCAAATTTAAGTATATTTGCTGACGATGGAATATTATATAGAGAAGAAAATACAAACCAATTTACATTTACATTTACTAATAGAAATGAAATTTTGTCTACAGTTAATAATTCAGTTGAAGCAAAATTAAAAGAAGCATATTCAAGACATTTTTATTATTTGAAATATGGAACTAAAGATTTAAGCACATTATCAGCTACGTGGAATTCTACAACAACTGGTACAAATACTAATACAGGATATTTTACATCAGGCGGCGCACTTGTAATTGGTGACTTTGCAACATCCAATTTAAAATACGCAAAAGTAGGGTCTTTAATTAAATTTACTTCTCCTGACAGTAGAGAATTCTTAAACGGTTCATTAGTTACTGCAGGCACAGATAACGCAGAAGATAGATCATGGGCAAAAGTTGGTGCAGTCGACGGAGATGGTGCAAATGGTGGTGTAGGAAATCTAGCATCAGGATTAGGCCCAGTTACACTTAATAATATAATACCGCAAGGTGCAAATATAACAGCAATATTTCCTAACTTGGCTACAACATTTAGTGATGCACTTAAAACTGATATAATTGACAGAACAGAAGCATATGAAGACTTTGGTTTAAGATATGATTTAGATAGTCAAGAGTGGAAAGTTATTACTACAACAAATTTAAGTTCAAGTTCAACATTTAGTTTAAGTAATGCAGGATCAACAACAGGCTCGAACACAGACGCAAGTTGGTGGTTTAAGTTTACAAACGATGGAAACACCTATACTGTAACTTATAGAAGTTTAGATTATATATTTGAATCAGAATCTCAAAATAAATTTCATTACGATAAGCAAGAAAAAATTTATGATTACAAAACAGGTAAAAGTGTTAAAGATACAGTAAAAATTTTAAAAACTAATTCAATAGTTTCTACAGGAAATTCAATTGGTTATGATATTAATTGGCAAGTTGTAGATACAATTACAGAAGCAGACGGATATCAAGATAACAGAAAAGTAAAAGTTGGTTTTTATGATGACGACGACGATGGTGTTGTTGATAATCCAGATATATTTGATATTATAGTAGAACCAGATACAAGCGAGTCTACAAAATATGTATTTTATCAAAAGTATACATCGTACGACAACATAGAAAGATATAAACCATATGCGGCAACTAATTTTGTTGTAACGCAAAATGAATCTAGTATTACACTACCAAGTTCTTATTCAGATGGACAATTATTTTATTTTTATGATACATCGGAAAATGTAATTAAAAAATTTAGTTCATCAACAAATACTCTAGTTACAACTACAGATTATTATGCAAGACGAGGTAGATCAACTATAAATTTCCAATATAAACATAATGCTGGACAAGAAACAAGGATAGATCCTGCAGTTTCAAATATAGTTGATGTGTATATGTTAGAAAGAACGTATGATAATTTATTTAGAATATGGTTACAAGATGGCGGAACAAGACCTACACCACAAACATCAGATCAAATAAGAATTGCATATTCAGGAAAATTAAATCCGTTAAAATCATTATCAGACCAAATAGTTTATCATCCAGTAAAATATAAAATTTTATTTGGTAAAAATTCAGACGAAGAATTACAAGCAACATTTAAAATAGTTAAAAATTCAAATACAAATGTAACAGACGCAATAGTTAAAACTAGAGTAATTAATGCAATTAACGATTTTTTTGCGTTAGACAACTGGGATTTTGGAGATTCATTTTATTTTACAGAATTAGCCGCATTCGTACATAACAGACTAGCACCAGATATTATGACAGTTGTTATTGTACCAAATCAATCAGGACAAAGTTTTGGGTCTTTGTTCCAAATAAATTCAGCGGCAGACGAAATTTTCATTAGTGGGGCCACCGTTAGTGATGTATCAATTATAACTGCATTAGGTGCCAACCAACTAGTAGCATCAGGAACAGTTGTAACTTCAACATCAACCGCTACAACAAACACTACAACAGGTTCAGCAGTGTCAGGCTCTACTACATCAGGATCCGGTTCAAGTACCGGCAGTAGTGGGGCAGGATACTAATGGCAGATAATCCAACTAGTCCATTAACAAATCAGGAAGTTGTTAAACAAGGTAACAACGAATTACGAAGAACAGTCCAACACTTACCTGCATTTTATAGAACAGACGCAAACGAAAGATTTTTAGGTAGCACATTAGATCCATTAGTACAAAAAGGATCTTTAGAAAGGATTGATGGATATATTGGTAGACAAGATTCATACACTAGAAAAATTACAGATAGGTATGTAGGAGCAACAAATAGAGATAGATTTGCTTATCAGTTAGAACCGACAGTAACTTATACAGATAAAGATACAACATCAGTTAATCCAGAAGACCACGTTAAATTTACAGGAACGTATGATGATTATATTAGTCAAATAAAATATTTTGGTGGTGTAGTAGATAATCATGATAGATTAAACAAAGAAATTGTTTATTCTTGGAACCCTGCTATTGATTATGACAAGTTAATTAATTACAGAGAATACTATTGGGTGCCAGAAGGTCCTAATCCAATTGAAATAGATTCAGTTGGACCATCGGCTGTATCAGAATATAAAGTCGAAGTATGGCCAGACGATGGTAGTTCTGCTAAAGCATGGAATTTACCTCATAGAGAAAACGAAAGAAATCCAATTTTAACGTTATATAGAGGTAATACTTATAAATTTAATGTAGACGCAAAAGGTCATCCGTTATGGATAATGACCGAACCATATAAAGACAGTGTAGCCGCAGACGGATCAACGTCAACAATATATTCAACTGGAGTAACAAATAATGGTACCGATGGCGGCACAGTAACATTTACAGTACCAACAGGTGCACCTGATACATTATATTATCAGTGTGGCAACCATGATTCTATGTATGGTACATTGTATATTAGAACTATATCAACTACTGATAAATTAGATCCAGATAAAGATATAATTGGAGTTAAAAATTATTCATTAAGAACATTAGATTTATCTAATGGTATGAAAATTAAATTTAAAGATAGTATTCTTGGAGGAGCATCAACATATAAAGGTAAACAATATTATGTTGACGGAGTTGGTGATGCTATTACTTTAACTAATGTTGAAGATTTAATTACGCCAGAAAGTTATGCAACAGAAACTCAAATTCCATATGATTCAGCTGTTTACGATTCAAGACCATATTCAACAGCATTTTATAGACCAGAAACATTAGATTATATAACAATTAAAAGAGATTCAATAGATAAAAACCCGTGGTCTAGATACAATAGATGGTTTCATAGAGATGTAATTGAAAGAACTGGAGAAATAACTGGAGAAAAGAAAGTATTAGATGAAACAGATAGAGCAAAAAGACCAATTCTAGAATTTGATTCGGGACTTGAACTTTATAATCATGGAAATGTTTCAAAAGGATCAGTAGCATTATTTGATACAGTAACAACAGATGCTTTTAGTAATGTAGTTAATTCAACAGGTTATATTATTGACGGTATTTCGTTAGCTGACGGAATGAAGGTAATATTTTCTGCAGACACCGATCCCACTGTAAAAAATAAAGTATATGTAGTAAATTTTGTAACAGCAGGAGATTCAACTTTAAGTATTGCATTAACTGAAGACACTAATGGCTCTCCAGTTGATGGAGAATCAATATTTGTTGAACTTGGTACATCAAATCAAGGTAACACTTTTTATTATAACAATACAACAAAAGTATGGACAGCGGCACAAGAAAAAACAAAAGTAAATCAACAACCTTTGTTTAAAATGTTTGATGATAGTCATATATCTTTTGATGATGCTACAACATATCCAAACTCAACGTTTAAAGGAGCAAAAGTTTTTGAATTTGCAACATCAGATTCAGCAACTAAAGACACAGTATTAGGAATCAAAGTAAAATATAACACAATTAATAATGTTGGAGATATTGTATTTGAATCTGATCACACTTCCGGAAGTTTTACATATAACTCAGGAACAACTATTGTAACAAAAAAATTAGCAGAAGGCCATTTACATTATACTACAAGTTCAACAACACATAACTCAAAAGGTGCATGGATTAAAAGATCAAGCGAAAGTAAACAAAGAGTTATAAGAACTTTTATTGCTGATGAAACAGAAAAACAATTATTTCAAGTTGATTTTTATAAAGAGTCAGCGTCATTAACTGATTTAGAAATTTCAGTTTCAGTTAATGGAGTTAGAAAAAATTTAACAACTGATTATACTTTAGTTAATGGAACAGTTAACAAATATGTAAAATTTGTTAAAGAATTATCAGTTAATGATCAAGTAAAAATTACTGGATATTCTAGTGCAAAAAAAGTTGCAAATAAAGGAATATACGAAGTACCAAAAAATTTAGAAACTAATGCTTTGAATAAAACTATAGGCACATATACCTTTGGTCAAATATTAAACCATGTACAAGATATGTTTGAAAGGAACATTGAAGTAACTGGAGTAATACCAGGAGTTTCAAATTTAAGAGATAAGCCAGATGCAAGGTTAAAAGGTGGGACAATTTTGCAACACCAAAGTTCTTTGTTACCCGCAGTTTTTGGTTTAATTGATCAAAATGCAAATGTAATAACTGCTTTAGATTATTGTAATAAAAAATACGAAGAATGGTATAATTCATTTTTAACACACGCCGTTGGAACTGCATATGAAGGTGTAGCATCAGATAGAGTTGATGAAATATTAGAATCCATGAACCAAGGTAAAAATAGCTCATTTCCATTTTACTATGAAGACATGGCAGGATTTGGTGAAAATGTTTCAATAAGAACTTATACCGTTCCTGATGCTTCTCAAACAGAATACGCAATTGATTCACAATTTAGTATAACAACTTCAAGTAATAGAGCGGTGTATGTATATCTAAATGATGTATTGTTAAATTTAGGTACAGATTATACTTTTAGCACCGACGACGATACTGTTAATATAACAGCCACACTTGCAGAAGGTGATACAATTAAGATTAGAGATTATCCTGATACAACTGGTAGTTATATTCCACCAACACCAACTAAACTTGGAATGTATCCAAAATTTACACCAGAAAAGTATACAGATACAACTTATATTACTGATACTGAAGTTATTAGAAAACATGACGGATCCATTATAAAAACATATGGAGACGAAAGAGATGATTTAATAATAGAATTAGAAAGAAGAATTTATAATAATATAAAAGCGTCTTATGATTCTACATTATTAGATATTAATGAATCTACGCCATCAGCATTTACATCAACTGAATTTACATTACAAAATATTAATGACGTTATGGCTGGAGATTTTTATAAATGGGCTGGTAGAAATAATGTGCAATATCTTACAAATACAACTTTTTCTGAAGGATCACCTTTTACTTACAACTATGCAAGAAGTACTGATAGAGTAAACAATCAAAGTTTGCCAGGACATTGGAGAGGAATATACAAATATTTTTATGATACAGATTGTCCACATACTAGACCATGGGAGATATTAGGCCATTCTGAAAAACCTAGCACGTGGGACGCAACTTATGGTGCGGCACCTTATACGTCAGGTAACACAGTATTATGGGACGCAATAGATTCTCAAACTGGAAGATATGGAAAATCAGGAATTAAAAGTTATTTGCCTGTTAATGCATCAGGCGAGTTATTAGATCCTATTGCGGCAGGACTTATAGATAATTTTGATATACCAGGAAGAAGAGCAGGATGGAAGTTTGGTGATCATGCACCAGCAGAAACGTCTTGGAGAAGGTCATCAGCATATCCATTTACTGTAATGAAAACTTTAGCATTAACAAAACCTGCTAAATTTTTCTCAATATATTTTGATACATCAAGGCACACATTAAACTCTGTAGGAAATTTAGTAAGTTCTGAAACAGGAATTCGAACACAATTAGCAACAGCAAAATATCATTTAGAAACATTAACAGATAATACAACTGGCACAACAACAAGGTATACTACTGCAGGATATCAAAATTTTGTTGTAAATTTCTTAGTTTCAAGAAATTTAGATCCAACAACTTTTTATTATGATAAAATGAAAGCCTTAGATGTACAATTATCTTATAAACTTGGTGGATTTACGGATAAAGATAATTTAAAAGTTTTAACAGATTCAGTTTCACCAGGATCAGCATCCGGTTCTAAATTTATTCCAGATGAAAACTATAAAATATTATTTAGAACATCAAACCCAGTTGAATCGTTTGAATATTCAGGTGTGTTAATTGAAAAAAATACTGATACTGGTCTTGATGGATCAACATTATTAGGTGGATATAAAGTTTTAGGTTATAATACTACAAAACCATATTTTAATTTTTATTATCCTGTCGAATCAGCAACACATAACAAAGTTAAAATATCCGGAGTAGAAGTCAAACAATATCCAAATTATTCAGAAGATTTGCAAACTGTTCCTTATGGATTTGTATTTGACACGATACAAGAAGTAGTAAACTTTTTATTTGGATATGGACACTATTTAGAAAACAGAGGATTTAAATTTAACAAATATTCAAATGAAATTAAAGAAACATTAAATTGGTCAAATGCAGTTAGAGAGTTTTTATTTTGGACAACTCAAAATTGGTCGCCCGGAAGTGCTATAACTGTATCACCGGGGGCTAATGGATTTGAATTAGATACAAATAATTCAGTTGTAGGAAAAATTAAAAACCTTGCAGGGGATTATTCAACATTAGATGCAGGTGGAAGAAAAGTAGATATAAGAGATATTTCTATTAAAAGAATTGGAAAAACATTTGATTTAGGAATAAAAGCAAACGATGTAGGATTGTTTAATATTGAATTAAACACAGTTCAAAAAGAGCATATGCTTTTATTTGATAACTCTACAGTGTTTGCAGATATAATTTATAATCCACAAACTGGCTTTAGACAACAAAGATTAAAATTAGTAGGATGGAAAACTGGTGGATGGAATGGTGATTATTATGCTCCGGGATTTATATTTGATTCAGCACAGGTTAGTTATTGGATAGCAAACACAGATTATAAAATTGGAGATTCAATTGAATACCAAGGTAAATTTTATGTTGCAAAAATAAACCATACTTCAACAACAGAATTTGTAACGTCCAATTGGATATTAAAATTAGAAAAACCAGCACCACAATTAATTCCAAACTTTGATTATAAAATTTCACAGTTTAATGATTTTTATAGTTTAGAATCAAATAATTTTGATGAATCGCAACAAGAACTTGCACAAAAATTAACTGGATACCAGTCAAGAGACTATTTAGAAAATTTATTTGTTAATGATATATCACAATATAAATTTTATCAAGGATATATTAGAGAAAAAGGAACAAAAAATGCTATTGATAGAATATTAAAAGCAAAATACGAAGACCAAGACATTTCTTTAGACTTGTATCCTGAATGGATGATTCGTACAGGAAGATTTGGTAATGTTGATGCGATTGAAAATATACAAATAAGGTTAAAAGATAATGAAATTGTAAACAATCCACAAAGTATTGAATTACTTGATTCTTCAAATAGTACTAAATCTTATATAAGAAGTTTAGGAATTCCAAAACAAGACTTTTATCATACACCAGTTGAATATACAGCTAGTACAACTTTTTCACAATATGATTATACGAAAACAGGTGTTGATAGAGATACAGTACAAGTTTATAAAACTGCAGGGTATCCACAATTAAAACAAGTTCAACATACGGCATTTAACATTTCAGATCTTCTTAATCTTGATATTGACGGTGTAGAAGCCAATGAGTTAGTTTGGGTTGCAAATAAATCAAATAACGATTGGGACGTTCTTAGAATAACAAATGCAGGAGTAAAAATTGCAAATTTAAGATCAATAAACGAATCAACGCAAATGGAAATTACTTTTACAGCAGGTCACGGATTGACTGACGCTACATCTACTACGTTAGCTGATTATATTGGAATAGCAGAGGCAGAAGACGAAGCATTAAACGGAGTTTACGAAGTTAAAAATGTAATTGACTATAAAAGAATAGTAGTAGATTATACAGGTAATTTGGCTTTACCTACACTTGATGATGGATCAACAGCAGATAGTTTTGGAAATGTTTTAAAATTTGTTTCAGTAAGATTAGATTCAATGGACAATGTAAACGATCGTCTAGGCTATGATGTATATAAAGACAGAATTGAGGCATTAGAAACAGGTGATAAAGTATTTGCAGATGCAGATAGTGACGGATTATGGAGAGTATATGAAAAACAAAATCCATATACACATAAACAATTATTATCACCAGATAGTACAACTGCTGATCAGGATTTTGGATGGCAAATTGTTGCAAGAAACGACGGAAGAGCTGTGGTAGTTGCCGCACCAACAGATGGACAAGGTACAATAAACTTTTTATTCAGATCAACAGCAACAGCAGGATCGACTTTCTTATCACAAGCATCTTTAACAACCACTTCAGGTGACGATAACACAGGTAAGTTAGGTTATTCGTTGTCAATGAGTACAGACGAAAACTTTGTTGTAGCAGGTGCACCTTATACCAATTCTTATGGCTCTGATGGAAGCACAAGATTTTCAGATGCTGGATTAATTAAAATATTTGTGTGGCAAGCGACTACGTTTCAATACGGAACATTATCTACAAAACTACCACCAGAAGATCAAGCAAGTCAAAATTTTGGATGGGCACATAAAATTTGTGAACCGGGAGCAAATTCAGTTAGATCAACACCAACAAAATATTTGTTTGTATCATCTCCAGGGTATAATACAGATACAGGTAGAGTGTATATGTATGAATGGAGTGTTGGTTCAGATGGATCAACATATGATACATGGACACAATGTTTAACAATTGATTCTCAATCACCAGGATCAAACCAACGTTTTGGACATAGAATTGCCGCAAGTGATACAGCAGATATTCTTGCAATAAGTTCTAAAGCACCTGGAAATGCAGGTAAAGTAGAGATATTTGTAAGAACATCATCAAGAAACGATGATAGTGTAAATCATTCATTTAGTTTAGTGCAAACACTTACTGGTGTAACAAGCGATGGATCAACACTTAATACTCAATTTGGTGAATCAATAGCAATGAGTAAAGACGGTACAACTTTAATTGTTGGCTGTCCGGGTTATGATGATAGTTCAGCCGCAGACGCAGGAGCAATTTATTATTATAAATGGGACGCTGACAACGATTCTACATTAACTTATACTTTACAACAAACGTTAAGTTCACCAGATAAACAAGCATTTGCAAAATTTGGATCATCTGTTGATCTAAACAACGACGGAACAAGATTAGTTATTGGTGCAGAAAAATTTGCTAATAGTAGAGAAATGAAATTTGATTCAGGTGAAACAACTTTTGATTTACAAGACACTGTTGTTGTTGATGAGAATATAGGATCAGGTGGTGCATACACGGCTACAAGGTATAACACAAAATTTGTAATAGATGATAGATTAACTACAACAAGTGTATCTGCTAATGATGATTTTGGAAGAGGTGTATGTGTAATTGACCAATCAGTGTTTGTAGGAGCACCAGATGATGATGGAAACATTTCTTCAGATGGAAGTACTAAACTTTCAAACGACGGAACCGTTGCAGTTTTTGACCTTACAACCAATGATGAATATGCATGGAAACAACTTACATATGAAAAACCATTAATTGATATTGAAAAGTTAGGAAAAACTTTTGATTTTGATAGCAAGTCTAAAAGAATTAAAGAACATTATAATTTATATGACCCAATTAAAGGAAGAATATTAGGTGTAGCTGATCGAGAAATTAATTATAAAACACATTGGGATCCAGCACAATATAATAATGGCACAAATCCAAATACTAAAATGTCATGGGGTGAAGAACATATTGGAGAAATTTGGTGGGATCTTTCAAAAGTAAAATGGATTTGGTATGAACAAGATACACAAGAATACAAAACAAATAATTGGGGTAAAACTTTTCCAGGATCTTCAATTGATATTTGTGAATGGACAGAATCAACATATCTACCATCACAATGGAGTACTTTAGGTGCTTCAACTGACGGCCCATCTTTAGGAATTACAGGAGTACCAGTTCATCCTGATGATTCACAGTATACTCAAAGAAGAAAATACAATTCTGACACAGGAGTATTCACAAACTATTATTACTTCTGGGTTAAAAATAAATCAAATGTACCAACAACCAGTGTTGTAAAAAGATTTAATACAACGTCATATATTTCAAATATAATATCAAATCCAAGATCGTTTGGATTTAGTTATTATGCAGTAACTGATATTAACAAAATAATTTTATGGAATACAAAAAATTTAATTAATGTTGATATTATTTTAAACATTGATACTAAAAATAATACATATGATTCTAACGCACATTCAGTATGGAAGTTAATACGAGAAGGTGATGAAGATTATAGACCAGGAACACAAATAGAAACACGTTGGTGGGATTCTTTAATAGGTAAAAACGCATCTGGAGATGTTGTACCAGATCCTAATCTTGCAGTAAATGAAAAATATGGAAATAATATTAGACCAAGACAAAGTTGGTATACTAATAGATATGATGCCTTAAAAGAAATAATTGATTATGCAAATAGTGTATTAAAGAAACAGCAATTAGTAGGAACATTTAGTTTAACTAATTTAAACTCAAAAGATCCTGAGCCAACTGCTGGAAGTTTAGAATGGGACGCAACAGTTGACACATATGAAGAATTAACATACCTTGATACTAGAGATATATCTGGTCTAACAAATTATCTTGTAAAATCAGACAGTAATGCAAATAATTTGTGGGCAATATACCAATGGGACGGGTCAGTTTGGTCAAGAACAAAAGTTCAAACATATGATTCTAGCAGGTATTGGTCATATACGGATTGGTATAAAACAGGTACAGACGAAAATACAAAAATTGACAAACAAGTTACATATGAATATGAATTAGATCAATTAGATTTAGGAATTGACAAATATGTTAAAGTAACTTCAGCAGACACCGGTGGTTGGAAAATATTTAAAAACACAGCCTCTGGTTGGGAAAATTGTGGAACACAAAACGGAACTATTAGAATATCAACAAAACTTTATGATTATTCTCAAGATGCAACAGGGTTTGCAGGGCCAGATAACTTTGATGATAACTTCTATGACCAAGAACCATCATTAGAAACAAGACATATATTAAAAGCATTAAAAGAAGATTTATTCATAAACGAATTAGCTGTAGAATACAATACTTTATTCTTTACAGGTTTAAGAAAAGTATTAGAACAACAAACTTATGTTGATTGGATGTTTAAAACTTCGTTTTTAAATGCTAGAAATTCGGTTAGACAGTTAGATCAGAGAAAAACTTATACAACAAAAACAGATACTTGGGTTGAAAGTTATATTAACGAAGTTAAACCTTTCCATAGTAAATTAAGAGAATATAAAATAGGTTACCAAGGTACTGACACAGAAGATGGAATATTTACAGACTTTGATAATCCACCGTTCTATGATTCAGAAACTGCAAAAATTAGAGGATTAAATGTATCTAAAGATTCTAGTAAACTAACTGAATATCCATGGCAGATGTGGTATGACTATCATAAAAAATATGTTTCATCAATTACATTAGTAGATGGAGGTTCTGGATATACAGAAACACCAATAGTAACAATTATAGGCGGAACGGTAGAAAGTACAGGACCATTCCAAGTATTAGGTACAAGTAGTTCTGGTAGTACAAGTGGAACGTATGGATATTATTATCCATTGTTTACAGATCAAGAACAAGCAAAAATATATGACACACAAAATAATAGTGGATCGGGTGTCGCAACATCATACACATTTACTGAATACTCTGGTAGAACTTTTTATATGCCTGCAAGTACAGTAAACACAGGACAAACTCTTAAATCAGGTGAATTTAAAATGTATACTACACCTGAAACTGACGCCGCAACTGCCACAGCAGTTGTACAAGGCGGTTCTGTAACAAAAATTAATCTTGTTACTAAAGGAAAAAATTATACTGCAACTCCTTTAGTATTAATTACAGGCGGAACAAGTACAGGTGCTAATCCATCTGATGTAGCTAGAGCATATGCAAATTTAAACAATGATCTTGTTAGAGATTTTGATACAACAATTAAATTTGATAGAGTTAAAGCAACTAGTTCGGTTGTTGACTGGGCGGCAAGTACATCATATGCATACGGACAATTAATTAGATACAATAATCAGTTATATAAAGCAACAAGTGCCTTTACATCAACTACAGATTGGGATGACAACGAAAACGATGTTTATAAAGTTTATGGTGATGAAATTGGATTAACAGCGGCAGACAGAACAAAAGGTTTCTATACACCAGGTACAGGAATGCCAGGTAACGAATTAAATCAATTAATGGTAGGTGTTGATTATGGTGGCACTATGGTTACAGGATTATTATTCTCACAAGGACAAGGTTGGGATATGCAAGGTTGGTTTGATTATCCATGGGACACTTATGGAGCGTCAGATGTAGTGGCATTTAGAGCAGACGGAACAACTAGAACATTTACATTTGCTACTGCACCAGCGGCAACAACAGTTTATCAAGTTTATGTTTCTGCAGACGACAGTACAAAACTTAAATTAAGTGATGTGTTTAGAGGAGATGGGTCAACAACTACATTTACTTTATCTACAACACCGGACGAAAATGCTCTTGTAGAATTTATTCCATTTGACAGTGATGGTGTTAATACTCCATCTGACGATAGAACAATAGATTCAATTGTTAGAGGAGGAATGTTTAAATCTGCGATGGGAGTAGCACCAAGTGATATTTTATTAGAAGGTGACGAATTTGTAAGTCCAGATACAAGTTATGCACCAGAAGAAGCAGTACCAGGTCAAATGTTTGATACAGTAGATATTAAAGTTTATACTTCACCAGAGTCGGGTGTACCATTTATTAGTGAATTAAATTATAGAGGTAATGGTTCAACTACAACTTTTGCAATTGGAGATTTTCCAGGTACATTAGGTTCTGTAACAGTTTCCGTAAATGGTGTTATTAAAAAATTAACAACAGATTATACAATTGATGTTGCAAATAAAACTATAACATTTGGCACAGCACCAGCAAACTTTAGTGTTGTAGCAACAAAAACTTTTGCAATATCTGGAGAAAATTATAGAGTATTAGACCAATACACTGGTGATGGAAGCACAGTTACATTTACAACATCTACAAGAGGTGAATTTAATTTAGATTCAACAGTGTCTGATATGTACATAACAATTAATGGTGTACCAACGTCGGCATACACAACTACAACAACTGCAAATACAATTACAGTTACGTTTAGTTCAGCACCAGCGGCATCTAGTTTAGTACAGATTGCTGGGTTTAATAAATCAGCAACGTCAACTAGAAGTTATGCAAGTATTAGATCAGAAAAAGTTACATACGATGGATCAACATTAAGATATACTTTATCTTATCCACCAGGAGCAATTGGTCCTTATTCAGGGTTAACAATGATAGAAGTTGGTGGAAAAATGTTAAGAGGACCAGACAATACATATTATTTTGGAGATGGAAGTACATACACTTTTGGAGTTACAGGAGGATTATTAGATGATTCAACTGTTGATCCATCAAAAACAATTACATCTGCTTCGCAAGTAGAAGTTTATGTAAATGGTACGAAAAAAGATTTAAACACACACTATACAGTTGACGTAACAAATCAAAATATTGAATTTAAAGCAGATTCAGTACCAACTGGAGCAGATGTAGTTGCTATTACAACTTTAGTAGACAATCATTATTATAATGAAGGCAACGATATAATTTTAGATGTTGCACAAATTGATGCAGACTCAACAAGTTTAGGTTACAGACTTAATGAAAATGATGTAATGGATGTTACAACTTTTAATAATGCACTTGGCATGAAACAAAGAAGAGAAGTTTTAGAAGGAAAAACATCAGGCGTATTTAAATTAAATTTCAATCCATTAAATTCGGCTTACACTTATGTTTGGTTAAACGGAAAACAATTAATACAAAATCATGATTATACAATTAGCGGAAATACAGTTACAGTCATAGGACAAACAATAGTACAAGCAGATAGATTAGATGTAATGTATTTTGCAATGGAGTCGGCAACTGGAGCAACAGGATTTAGAATATTTAAAGATATGTTAAACAGAACATTCTACAAACGTATTTCTAAAAATGAAACAACAGAAATAAAAAATACTTTAGTTGCAGGTACTACAGAAATTGAAGTTAAAGACGGATCAAAATTACCTGATCCAGATGCCTCAAAAAATTTACCAGGAGTTATCTTTATAGACAAAGAAAGAATAGAATACTTTACAAAAACAGGTAACACGTTAGGACAATTAAGACGTGGTACTTTAGGTACAGGAATTAAGGAGCATAGCGGTGGCACAGAAGTGGTAGATGCCAGCGGAACTCAAACTATCCCTTACGCAGATACAGTATACACCAACACTTTTACAAGTGATGGAAGTACGGCTGTATATGCTCTATCACAAGCACCGTCCTCAGCAAGTGAGTTAGACATATTCATTGGTGGCCAACGATTGTTGCTTACTAGCGAGGACGGTTCTACTACTAACTATTTTATCAACAACGATCAAATTATTTCAACAGCAACTTTTGTAGACAGTTTTGATGTAAGTGCTCAAGACGGCGATGTAAGAGATGTGAAGTTTAACAACGATGGAACTAAAATGTTTATGTTGGGTAGAGCCGATACCTCTGACGTTTATGAATATACATTAACAACAGCATTTGATGTTTCAACAGCAACATTCGTTGATGGTATAGATGTTGGTGTTGGCACTTTAGGTGCATCTGGTTCACAAGGAGATAATTCAGCAAATAGTATAGAATTCAATACAGACGGAACTAAATTGTTTGTATTAGGTCAAGGTAATGATCTTGTTAATGAATATGCATTGAGTACAGGATTTGATGTTTCAACGGCATCCTTTACACAAAGTTTTGATATAAGTTCTCAAGAACTTCTACCTTATGGTTTGGCATTTAATAATAATGGAACTAAAATGTATATTACAGGATGGGCAGGTGATGATATTAATGAATATACATTAACAACAGGTTTTGATATTTCAACTGCATCTTATTCTCAAAATTACAGTGTAGCGGCTCAAAACGTAAAACCATCAGCAGTACAATTTAATGGTGACGGAACTAAAATGTATGTTTTAAGAGGAACTGGTGCTCCAGAAATACACGAATATAAATTAACAACAGGATTTGATGTTTCAACAGCATCTTTTACAGATAGTACTGCTGTGTTTGATGTCTCAGGACAAGAAGCAAGTCCAAGAGGCTTCTGCTTTAACAGTGATGGAACCAAATTATTTGTTTGCGGATTTGCTGGAGACGATATTAACGAATATACTTTAACTTCAACAGTTACTTTAAGTACTGTTCCAGCAACAGGAACACAGGTTAAAGTATTACATAAGAAAGGACAGGTGTGGTATACAGCAAAAGATGGTAATCCGTCAAACGGACTAGGATTGCAGGCTTCTACTACTGCTCAGGCTAAATTCATAGCAGGAGCACCAACAAATGCACCTGAATAAATACACTAGGATGACTGAAGATAATAAACAAAACGAACATAAAGAAGAGACTAAAAAGCCACAAGATCACAGCGGAGTGATGATGACTGGGCATATTAAAATATTTGACCCAGAAACAGGCGAAGTAATAGTGGATAAAAGAAACGCAATTCACTATGAAAATATGTCACAGGCATTAGCGAATTCATTAGCAAATAAAACAACAGGTTTCGTACATGAAATGGCGTTTGGTAATGGTGGAACATCTGTCGATCCAACAGGAATTATAACTTACCTAACGCCAAATTCAACAGGATCAAATGCGGCACTATATAATCAAACATATTATAAAGTAATTGATGATAATTCATCTACTAACAAAGACACAACAAGAAACAAAATGGAAGTTAGACATACTGCAGGTAACAAGTATACTGACATTGTTTGTACTTGTACTTTAGATTATGGTGAACCAACAGGACAATCAGCATTTGACAACACAACAAATTTTAATGGCGATTATGTATTTGACGAATTAGGATTAAAAAGTTGGGAAGGAACAGAGAACGGTTCAACTAATAAATTGTTAACACACGTTATATTCCACCCAGTACAAAAATCATTAAACAGATTAATACAAATTGATTATACTTTAAGAATACAATCATTAACAACATTTACTGAAACAAGTTCAACTGCATTGTCAACATCAAATACAATAAGTGGAACTACTTCAGGAAGTAACACAGGATATTAATAAATGCCATATACAGTAAACAAGACAAATAGTTCGGCATCGCCTAATTCCTATACGGTTCAAGATTCTATTTTAAATTCTGATACAGATCTTAAATTTGTAGGAAAAGGATATACTGGATATGGTGAAAGTATTGCTGAAAACTTTTTACATTTATTAGAAAGTTTTTCAAATACAACAGCACCAACAAAACCTATTGAAGGGCAACTTTGGTGGGACGAAACAAATTCAAGATTAAAAGTCCATAACGGAACAACTTTTGTACCAGCAGGTAGTAACGCACCTTATCAATCAACAGCACCAAGTTCAATGGTTGCAGGTGATTTATGGATAGACTCAGATACAAATCAGCAATATTTTTATAATGGAACAACAAGTGTTTTAGTTGGACCTCCGGGAACAACAGGAACAACAAACGGATTTACATATGATTCAATTTTAGATTCAACTGATGCAACACAGAATATTACAAAACTATGGAATGATGGAAACTTAATTGCAATTATTTCAGAAGATTCATTTACTCCAAAAAATAGTATAACAGGGTTTGCAACAATTACTAAAGGTATGACGTTGTCAACAGATATATCAGATTTAAGATTTGCAGGAACATCTTCAGATTCAGATAAGTTGGGTGGAATAACAGCGGCAAACTTTTTAAGATCAAATGCAAATGATACAACAACTGGTACATTAGGTATTGTAACAGACTCAGGTATGACAGTTGGAAATGACTCTGACTTATCTTTTACAGTAGATAGTACAGGAGCAATAATTTCAAACGTAACTTCAAACACTGATATAACATTTAAAATTAATGATGGTGGTACTACTACAACCTTAATGACATTAGATGGATCAGAAGCAAGAGTTGGAATTGGAACTACAACACCTGGAACAAAATTAGAAGTAAACGGAACAATTACTGCCACTGCATTTACAGGTGCACTAACAGGAGCAGTCACTGGAAATATCACAGGTTCAGCAAGTTTAAACTTGTTGCTTACAGGTGGTACAATGACTGGACAAATTAATAGCCAAGCCATTGTTCCAACAGCAAACACATCTTATGATTTAGGATCAAGTAGTAAGAAATTTCTTACAATATATGGATCAACACTTCAAACAACTGATGCTACAATTTCAGGAACAGCAACAATAGGTACAATAGAAGCAACTAACTTAGGATTTGCTGATTCATCTATTACTGTATCAGGAATTTCAACAGATGGATCATTAGGTGGTGACGCAAACGGAGTATTTACAAATGCTTCACATAGTTTATTAGTAACTGAACAAGCAGTTAAAAGATATGTTGATCGACAAGCAGATTTATATTTTAGTTTAGATATTACAGGATTAAACGTAACAGCAAGTATGGCAACATCAGGATCAGTTGCAGAATTATTAGGTGTTATGGCTCCAGTAGCAAACTTTAGACCATTAACAAAAGCCTATGTTGCAGGAGTTTCACAAAATGCTGATACTCTTTCAGTAACAACAGGAACAGCAAGAGCTCCAGGAATTAATAACACAATGACAGTAGTTACAGGCGTATCATCATCAGTAACTAATCCAACTAGAAATAGTGATTTAATTTATAGAGTTAACTCAGGTGGAACAGCATGGGAGTATGTATCAGGAGCATAATGTATAATCAAGTAGAAAATTTTATGACTAATGTAGATGAAGTAATGGATTTAGTTCACAAGTATGAACACTTGTTTAAGGCACGTGATAAATCAAAAAGATTTTATACAAAATATGGTACTGCTTCATTGCAACAAATACATCAACACGAGATGCCAGAAGATTTAACAGAAGCAATATTTAGAACAATTCCAATAAAATGGACAAGTAGATTAAACTATTGTATAAACAAATATGCACCAGGTGACCATCTTCCAAAACATAAAGATAGTGATGGGACATATTGGTTGTTTAAATTAATATTTTTACAAGCAGATCGTCCACACTTTAAATATTGGGATAAAGAAGGCAAAGGACATTTAGTAGACGAAAAACCAGGAGCATTGTTTAATATGGGAATAGGAACACCACACGCAGTTACTAAAATTGCTGATGATGAAGAACCAAAATATAGTCTTTGTATTTCGCAAGGCTTAGATATGGAACAAAGGAAGGTAGCATAATGGCAATAGAAAAGAAAACATTTTTATTCAATGCAAAAAACGGTGTTTTTACTGCAAATATAACAGAAACATTAAAACAAGATCAATTTATACTTGACAAATTAGATACATCAAAATTTAAAATTAAAGAAGTAGAATTTGACAACGAAACACATTATTGGTCTGGTGATTATGACACAGGTTCAGTTAAACCAGTACATGATAAAACACTTATTTCTGAAGCAGAAGTTAATTATGCGGCAAATATGAGAATTTTAGAACAATTTCCTTTGCACAAACAATTAAACGTCATTATTGATATGCTTGATAAGTCAGAAATACCTAATACTGAAAAATTTACAAAATTAAAAGATCTTATAAAAGTAGTAAAAGAAGAAACAAAGCAACAAAAGAAAGTTTATGAAGAAGATGATGCATTTGAATATACTACTATTAAGGAAGAAATAGCTAAAGCAGATAAATTAAAGGACTTATAAATATAGTATATGGCGTACACAATTAATAAAACAGACGGAACTACACTAGCAACAATAACTGACGGTACTATTGATAATAGCACTTCGTTAATACTTTTTGGAAAGAGTTATTCAGGTTTTGGTGAAGCATTAAACGAAAACCTTGTAAAATTATTAGAAAATTCAGCATCTACTTCAACCCCATCAGCACCGATTAAGGGTGAATTATGGTTTGATGCAAACACAAATCAATTAAAAGTTTATGACGGATCCTCATGGAAACTGTCAGGTGGAGCAAAAACATCAGCAACAGCACCAACTTCACCAGCGGCAGGTGATTTATGGATGGACACAGACGATGACCAAGTATACATTTATACAGGTTCAGCATGGCAATTAATTGGACCAGTTTATACTTCAGGACAAACATTATCAGGGTGGAAAATTGAAACATTAGGTAGTGCAGGTGGAAATAAAGTTGTGTCATCTATGTACGCAGGAAATACTAGAGTAGCAATTTTATCAAAAGAAACATTTACACCATCTGTTTCACAAACAGGATTTGCATCAATTAAAGCAGGATTTACTTTAAATTCAACTTTGGGTGCAGTATTTGAAGGAACAAATACGTCAGCAACTTATATTAATACTTCAGGTACAACAAATAGTTCAGGAACATTAATTGCAGGTGGTAATTTTTTAAGAGCAGATGCGGCAGATACAACAACTGGTGCATTGACAGTAGATAATGACACAGGTGTTATTATTGGTGACGCACAAGAATTAACAATATCAGTTTCAAGCAATAATGTAACAGTTGCACAAACATCACAAGATAAAGATTTAAGTTTTACAATTAACGATGGAGGAGTAACTAAAACTCCTTTAAAATTTACAGGAACAACAGGAGCAGTAACTATCGTAGGTAACGTAGATATTACAGGAACGTTAACAGTAAGTGGTGAATATGATGCAAAAAATGTTGCCATTAACACATACGATGATGCTTTTATAAAATTAAACAACGGAAACTCAGAAACAGATTCTGGATTAATTGTTGAAACAGGTGATACTGATGATGCAAGAATGTTTTACGAAGTAGGCACAAACAGATGGATGGCAGGTGAAGGTGGTAATTATTCTCAAGTAATCAGAGAAGCAGACGCAACAACAAACGGTGCAACAAGCCAAGGATCAGTTTTAAAAACAGACTCATCTGGTATTTTCACAGTTGCAGGTATTGAAATGTCAGCAGTAGGATCTGCAATAGGAACAGGAGACACTGGTGACACTAGTGTACCAACTATTGGACAAGTAGCAACATTTGGAGAAAAATGGGGCGGTTCAGAAAAAACAGTTTCAACTTCTGCACCAACATCAGGTGACGGTGCAAATGGAGACTTTTGGTTTGTAAGGGAGTCGTAATCTCTTATGCCAACAGTAGTCTCATCTTTTACATACACAGGTACAATAAACCAAGCAACAGTACTAGCAGGTACAACTTCTATAGATATCTATCTATGGGGCGGTGCTGGTGGTGGAGCAGGTGGAGATAGAGGCGGCCCCGGCGGTTATGGAGCGGCAGGACATTTTGTTAAAAAAACAAGTTATACTATATCATCAGCACAAATAGGAACTACAATTGAAGTTGCAGTAGGCGGAGGCGGTGCTGGAGGTTCTGGTGGTGGAAATGCACCAGGCGGTAAACTCGGAAAAAGTAAAACAGATTATTCTGGTGGAACAGGTGGTAACTCAGGTCCACGTGGTTCTTCAGGAGCAGGTGGAGGTGGCGGAGGAGCCACAACAGTATTCATTAATGGATCAGCGGTTGCAATAGCCGGTGGTGGCGGTGGTGCCGGAGGAGCAGGTATAGCCTCTAACGGTACTGGAGGAATAAATTCAAATTCAGCAACAAGTAATTCACCAGGAACATTAGGTGAAGATGGAAAAGACCACTCTGGAGACGGAGGAGGTGGAGGCGCTGGAGGCGGTGGAGTCGACGGCGGTATATCAGGAAACGGAGGTTCTGGAGACCATGGAGGTTCTGGAGGAAGATCAGGATCAAACCTTGTGCCAACAAGTGGATCAGCAGATGACGGTTCAGGTGTAACACCAGGAGGTACAGGAGAAGGTTATTATTCTTCAGGTATTGCTGTTGGTGGAAATCCTAGTGGAACAGGTGGAAACGGAAAAGCAGTTATAGTATTCAATGTTGGTGTACAAGCACATACTAAAGTAAGTGGGACATGGAAATCTATAAATGAAATGTATACTAAGGTATCTGGTTCATGGAAAAGAATTACAGCAGGATATCATAAAGTATCAGGAACATGGAAAGCATTATTCAATTCGGGTATTACGTTCTCAGAAACATCAGCAGGATTTGGTAACCCAGCAGGAAGTTCATCATCAGGTGGTGGTGGATCAGGTGGTGGAGGTTGTTTCATTGCAGGTACATTAATTACTATGGCAGATGGTTCACAAAAAGCAGTTGAACTAGTTGATTTAAAAGACGAGGTTGCAGTTGGTGGATTTGTATTTGCAACAGGTAAGTTTTTAATTAATGATTTATTTGATTACAAAGGAATTAAAGTTTCGGGTACACACATGGTTAAAGAAGATGGTAAATGGACAAGGGTTGCAGATAGTAAACAAGGAGTTTCATTAGGAGATGATGAACATACAGTTTACGTATTTGGATCTGAATATAGAAGAATTATTATTAATGGTATAGAGTTTACTGACTACTTTGAAATAGACGAAAAACAAAGTTTATTACAGTATGGAGAAAAATTTTTTGGTATTTGGCGTGAGAATGATAGACAAACGAACGAGATTGATGTTAAAATACTGAATAATGATAGATAAAAGTTTTTACCACGGCCAACAAGGCGAGTGTTTCAAAAAATTAGATAAGCATTTTGAAGAAATAAGACACGAATTCTTTTCACAATCCAACAAAATATTTTTAAGTCCAGAAGATTTCTCTAATAGTGTTAGAGGAGAGCCACAAGACTACACAGATGAAGATTTCTTTTATAAAGGTGATACTGAACGTAGAGGAGATTATGTTCAAGGAGAATGGAAAGCATTAGGTATAGCAACAGGCGACCATGAATATCAAAATTTTAATGATTATCCTATGTTGTACAGCATTTTAAGAAAATTTCCATATAAAACAAACGTTGCTATTATGACAGTAGGAGCAAATACAAAAATTGGAAATCATAGAGATAGCGAGGGTGGATGGAGATATCAAATGTGTATAGAAGACGGCGGTGGAGACCAAAGTGGTATGTATTATAAAGACGTAGAAACTAAAGAAAAGAAATTACACATTTGGAAAACAGGAGATGCATTTATTTTTCAACCAGACATACAATTACACAATGGATATAACAATAATCCAGGACCAAGAACTACATTATTAATTGACTTTTATAAAGAAAAAGCGTACACTAAAGAAGCATTTGAAAAATATTACCAACATTATTCAGATGAATTTGAAGGCTTGGAAAATTTAGTGGATGTATATGAATCAAGAAAACAACAAAAATAAAATTTGTATTATAGGACACACTAAAGGTATAGGTAAAGCAATAGCCAACATATCTAAATGTAAGGTAATTGGTTTAAGTAGATCAAATGGTTACGATTTAAGTGGTAGTTTAGAAAACATATTAAGTAAACTTGACGATTGTTATTACATTGTAATAAATGCTTACGCAGGAGAAAATCAATTAAAATTACTAAAAATGATTTATAACAAATATAGAAACGTAAAAAAGAAAGTTGCAGTTATAACAAGTACATCAGGAACACCTGCAGGTATAGATTATTCAGTTTCTAATAAACTTTATAAAAAATATTGCCAAGATAAGAAAAAATTAATACAGTATATTGAAGAAGCACAACAAGATTTAATAAAATTTCCTTTATCAATATTTGATATATGTCCTGATGTTGTTGATACAGAAATGACAGAAGGTATGTGGGAACATTGGCCAAAATTAAAGGCAAAAGAAGTTGCGGAATGTGTGTGGTTGTGTTTTGAAAAGCCTTATAATATTAATAAGATTGTGATACAAAAAAATGCAATATAGAATTTGGAATATTGAAGAAGATTATAGCACTTTAGTTAAGTGGTGGAAAGATTGGAAGTTTGGAATTGTACCAAAAGAGTGTTTACCTCCAGACGGAATTATAGTTGAAATAGACGAAAATCCTATTTGTGCAGGTGGTTTATATCTTTGTAATGGAACTACATTTGGATTTATGGAATGGATTGTTGTAGATAAAAATGCAAATAAAAGAGATACGCACTCAGCCTTAAAAATGTGCATTGATGCTATAATGGATCTTGCAAAATCTAAAGGAATAAAACTAGTTTATACTGTAACCAAAGAGAAAGAATTGCACAAAAGATACGTTAAATTTCATAAAATGATCCTAGCAGAAACCGGTGTTAAGACGTTTTTACGCGATTTAGATGGTAATTATACTAAAGATTTATTATGGATATCAGACGAAGAGCAATTCAAGAAGCAACGTAAAGACTAATAAATAAGCATAAGGAGTACATTTAAATGGCAACAAAACAAGAAGTCGCAGACTATATTAACGCAAATTACGAGAAGGAATGGACCAAAGAAGAAGAAGCAAAAATTGATGCTATGCTTAATCCAGAGTTAGCGGAAATATTGATTAAATTAGTTGGCGATGTAAGTTTTTTAACGGAAGTTAGAGACAACAAATCTAACTAGAAGATTATGGCTTACAAGATAAACAACACCTTTGGGACGCAAATAGTCGGATTAGAAGATGGTACACTAGATACCACTACTACGGATCTTGCACTCTTTGGAAAAGGATATGCAGGATTTGGTGAAAAGTTAAATGAAAACCTTGTCAAACTCCTAGAAAATTTTAATAACACATCAGCACCTACAAACAAAATTACAGGTCAGATGTGGTATGATAAATCAAATAAACAAATTAATGTATACACTGGTGCAAAATGGAAACCGGTTGGGTCAACAACTAACTCTGCAACATCTCCAACAAACGCAGTATTAGGTGATATGTGGTTTGACACAACAAACTCACAATTATATGTATACTCTGGTACAGCATGGACACTAATTGGACCAACAACAGTAGCAGGTTCAGGTGTTACACAGGTTGTTACAGAAACAGTAGAAGATAATACAGGTGTTAATAGAGATATTTTAAAACTTGTTGCCAATGATGCAGTAGTTGGTGTAGTATCTAACGTAGCATTTACTCCAAGTTCATCAGCGACAGGAGGTACGGCATTAATTGCGGCAGGTTATACTACTGTTGCACAAGGTATACAATTATCATCTGCAGTAACATCAGCAAAATTTAGAGGAACAGCAACAGATTCAGATGCATTAGGTGGAGTTGCGGCGGCAAACTACTTAAGAGCTAACGCAAATGATACGTCAACGGGTACATTAGGATTATTAGTTGATGGTACGACATTAACATTAGGAGCAGGTTCAGATATTACTTTTACAATGTCGAGTGATAACTTAACTATTGCACAAACTACACAAGATAAAGATATAATTTTTACAGTTAATGATGGAGGTGTAACAACTACATTAGCTACCTTTGATGGAGATACAGGTAGATTAGAACTTCCGTCAGTTGGTGATCTTAGAGTCAAAGGAAATTTAACGGTTGACGGAGACCAAGTAATCACAAATACAACAACACTTTCAATAGAAGACAACATTATAGAATTAAACAGAAATATTTCCTCTAACTCAGGAATGCCAAATTATACAGGATTAAAAGTTAATAGAGGTGATGCATCAACGGCAACAGAACAAGATTTATTTTGGGTTTGGGATGAAACATTTGCAGACGATGGTACTACAACATATGGAAATGCAGGCGGAGCCTGGACAGCATTTAAATCAACAGATGTAGGTGGAACAGAAATGTCAGCACCTACTTTAGTTGATATTAGAGCAAACGTAGTTCATGCAACATCAACAGCGGCTCAATATGCTGACTTGGCTGAAAGATATGCATCAGATATGGCGTTAGAAGCAGGTGACGTTGTAATGTTAGGTGGATCAGCAGAAGTAACTAAATGCAACAAAGATGCTTGTGATAAGGTTTTTGGGGTAGTTAGTGATAGTCCAGCATTTTTAATGAATGCAACAGCGGGTAATAATGATTCACATCCTATGATAGCATTAAAAGGACGTGTTATGGTTAAAATTAAAGGCAAAGGAGAGGCCGGAGACCGTATAGTTTCAGCAGGAACTGGTGAGGCTAGGGTTGCGGGTATAGAAGAATGTACTGCTTTTAATGTGTTAGGACGTCTAATCAAGGATAAATATAACGAAGACACACAATTAACTGAATGTGTAATAGGAGTTAAATAGTAGTATATGGGATATTTGGCAGGAGATAAAATTTTAGACGACGAATACAACACGTTCGTTAACAGTTCATCAAGTCCATTCGGATACAACCACTTTGCAGGAACTGGTTCAACAATATACGGATTAGGACAAACACATATTCCAGTAGCGGTTGCAGGTGAGACAATCACAGCGGCACAATGGAATTCACTATTTACAGGTATAGACAATATTGCTAACCACACTAATGATTCTATGACATCGAGATTGTCTAGAACAGCAGGTGATCCTATAGCTGTACTGTCAAACGTTGCAACAGACTTGGCAACATTGGCGGCTTCAGTTGCAGGTGGTTGCACATCAGCAACAGCATTAGACACATCATCTGCAAAACAAACTTCAAGTGCATCAAGTGCCTGGTCACAATCACACATAGTTGAACATTCATTTACATTTGCAAACGCAAATACAATGAGATGGTTCTTTAACGGTGGCGGAAAAATTAGAGTTGTGGGAGATAGAACAGGTAATGGTGGAACAGGCGGTGGTGCAACGACTAAAGATACTGACTGGTCAACGTTATTAGCGGCAATTGGAAACTTTGATATTGGTGCAACTGTTTCAACAAGATCTGGGTCAGGTGAAACACTTACAACAAACGGTTTATCAAATGGATTTCATGATTTAGGTACTGGTTATACAGTTCTTATTAAATTAACTGCTGACACATCACCTTATACATCAAACTATGCTCAAATAGAAGCAAAATTAAATAACGCGGCATCAGGTGGAAGTGCAACAGTAATGACTGTTAAGTATTCAATAGTTGACGGTTCGACAGATACTACATACACAGCAAATAACCTATCAAGTGTTGACCAAACTCCAGACAGAGTTGGTGTAACAAGAGTTAGATCTTATGTTATTAGTCCAAATGACGAACAAGGACTTGCATCAGATATAACTGAAGCCTCAACTGCGGCAGTATCTAACGCAACTACAACATAATAATACCAAATAATTTTTACCTACTCGCAATATACCCATAATTATTGTATAATTGTGGTATGAATATTGGCGAACTAAAACAAAAAGCAGATCTATCTTATGATATTTCAGTTGCAAAGAAAAACGCACTGGAACGAGTAGAATCAAGACAGATATTTGCGTATAATGAGCATCTATTCAAAGCAGATGCCCAAACAATCTGTTTGGTAAAAACTTTAAGTGAACAGAAAGATAATTTTTTTGTACTAGATACAAATAAAAATCCTTGTGAAATTAAAGATCCAGCAGATTTCCTTAACAAACTAATAGAAAGAAATCAAGAAACATTAAACGCCTATAATCAGATACACGAAACTTTTAAAAGGAGGTAGTATGTCGAAAGGTGTTTTGTTATTCTGTTTTAATACAGAAACTTGCGAGTATCATCGTATTGCCGAACGTTGTGTTGAATTAATTAAAAAAAATTTAAAGTTAGAAATAACAATAGTAACAAATTTTGAAACTTTTAAAAAGATGAAGCCTCTTGGCATGATCAATTATAGAATGATTGAAAATGAAACAGGAAATAAAAGAGGCACTGAACAATGGCATAATTTAGATAGATGTCATGCATATGATTTATCTCCATATGATACAACACTTTTAATGGATATTGATTATCTTCCATTTACAAATAACCTTTTAGAGTACTTTAATGTTGATGAAGACTTTTTAATACACGACAAAATACATGATTTAACTAATAAAGGTGTTTACAATTTTAGAAATAATTCAATTATTCCAATGCTATGGGCAACTGTTATTATTTTTAAAAAAACAGATAGAGCAAAAAGAATGTTTGACACAGTAAAATATGTAAAACAACATTATCAACATTTTTGCGATTTATATAGAATAGATTTTCGTAATTTTAGAAACGATTACGCCTTTTCAATTGCTGTAAATCAAGTTAATGGACATACGCAACAAAATTTTTTACCCAGTAGGTTGCCAACTTTACCTGGATTAGCAAAAGTTTTAGAAATTACTGATACAGGTATTGTGTTTAAGTATGATGACAAAATTAATTACATAGAAAATCAAGATGTACACATCTTAGACAAGGAGATTGCAAATGTCTAAAGGTTTTTTATGGTTCTGCCAAAATACTGACAAAGTAGATTATGTAAAATGCAGTATAGAGTTAGCAAAATCAATTAAAAAGTTCAATAAAGAAAATAATATTTGTGTTGTAACTGATAAAACGTTTGAATCGGAATATATTGATGTTGTAAAAGTAATGAATGCAGATGAAAGTGCTGAACACGAAGTAAAATGGGCAAATGAGTACAAAGCATTTCAATTATCACCTTTTACACACACAATTAAATTAGAATCTGATATGTTATGGACACAAAATACTGATTGGTGGTGGTATCATTTGTGGCAACATGATTTAGTATTTGCAGTTGATTGTAAAGATTACAAAGACAACACAATTAAAGATACAATTTACAGAAAAGTATTTGTTAGAAACAATTTGCCAAACATTTATAATGGTTTAAGTTATTTTAGAAGAAGTATTACAGCAAAAAACTTTTTTGATTTATGTGAAGTAATTACAAAAAATTGGCAACAAGTGCGTGATACTGTATTAATTGGTTGTCATGACAAGTATCCAAGTACAGATGTTGTTTATGCACTTGCTTATAGAATAATTGATCCCACACAAAAACAATTAATTGACTACCCATGGTTTAAGTTTATTCATAATAAACCTGCAATACAAGGAAGTAATACTGATTATCTAATGCCAATAAAATTAAACAACAAAATTATAGTAGGTACTCAAAGATTACATAGAGTATGGCATTATTTGGACAAAAATTTAACGGAGGAATTAAATGTCAGAAATTTTTAAAGCATTAGAAAGTTATAAACCACCAAAAAAGAAAGTTCATACAGTAACAATAAACGGACAAAGTGTTGTAGTAACTTTAGAAAAGAAATTAGAAGTAATGCGACATGGAGAAGATGCGTATATGTGGAAAACAGCAACTGAATTTGTGCTTAAACCACAACCAAAAATAAAAGCACAATATAAAACTTTAAAAAAATTAGAAAAAGGGTATAATTTTTATGATAATGATCCATTTTATCCAAAAGAAATTGTAGAAGGAGGTTATTCATGGGTTCACGAGTAAGAGTTTCGGACTTGGATTTTGTTTATATCAGTTATCATGAACCCAATAAAGAAGAAAATTGGGCAGATTTAAAAAATAAAGTGCCGTGGGCAAAACGTGTTGACGGTGTAAAAGGGTTTGATTCAGCACACAAAGCCGCGGCAGAAAAAGCAGAAACAGATTTCTTTATATCAGTTGACGGAGATAACATTATTGATGAAGGATTTTTATTAGAAACATTGGATTGGGAAAAAACAAATCCAAAAGCAGTACATAGATGGAGAGCAAAAAATAATGTTAATGGATTAATTTATGGAAATGGTGGATTAGTTGGGTGGCCACGTGAAACTTGTTTGCAAATGAAAACACACGAAAACGCAAAAGACAAAAAAGCAGAAATAGATTTTTGTTGGACAGTCCCACATGAAAATTTACATAACTGTTATTCAACAACTGTTATTAATGCTATACCTCAACAGGCGTGGATTGCTGGTTATAGAGAAGGTGTTAAAATGAGTTTAGAACAAGGTGAACATATACCTCCTGCTGAGTTTAAAAGAAAAATTTGGCCTAGTAATTTAAGAATATTAACAACATGGATGAATATTGGTGCTGATGTTGAATACGGAAAGTATGCTATGTTAGGTGCAAGAATGGGTTGTTATTCAACAACAGTTGATACAGGTGAATGGTTTCAAGTAAGAGATTTAGATAAAATGGCAGATTTATTTGCCAATGCTTTAGTAGAAGATAAAGTAGATGAAGATTTAGATGTATATGGAGAAAGTATTAAACAACAATTAGATATACCAGTATCTAACTTTGATCAGTATCAAAGTAAATTTTTTAAATTTGTTATGCCACAAATTAGTAATAGAGGAGTACAAGATCGTGAGTATTAGTGATTATAAACGTGATGCTTTAGTGGCACAAGAAAAACTTGAAGAAGTTTCTCCTACATTTTGTCTTGCAAAATGGAATCAAGTTTCATTACACTTACCTACAGGATTAACAAATAGTTGTTATCATCCACCTTTACATAAAATAGACGCAACAAAATTAGATAATAATCCTGCGGCACTACATAATACCGCAGAAAAATTACAACAAAGAGAATTAATGCTCAAAGGAGAACGCCCAGACGGATGTTCTTATTGCTGGAAAATGGAAGACACAGGTGAAATGTCGGATAGACATTATAGATCAGGTGAACCATGGGCAATACAAGACTTTGATGCAATTAAACAGAATCCAATGGACGAACGTTGGACCCCCAGGTACGTGGAAGTTAATTTTAACCATGCTTGTAATTTCAAGTGTAGTTACTGTTCGCCACAGTTTTCCACTACCTGGGGTAAGGAAATAGAGCGTTATGGGGAGTTTCCAACCACACCTCCTCATAACGCACCTGAACATTTCCAAGGTAGAAATCGTCCAATTCCAAATAGAGAACATAATCCATATGTAGATGCTTTTTGGAAATGGTGGCCAGAGTTGTACAAAAATTTAAAACATTTTAGAATGACAGGTGGAGAACCTATGATGGATGTTAACACTTATAGAGTATTTGAGTACATTATTGATCATCCAAAACCTGATCTACACTTAAACATAACATCAAATTTCTGTCCACCTGATCCTAAACTTAAAACAAAATACTTTAATATGTTACAAAGAATATGTTTAGATGAAAAAGTAGAACACGTGATGCAGTTTGTTAGTGTAGATGCATATGGTAAAAAAGCAGAATACATACGACATGGTTTAGATTTTAACTATATGTTAGATAATGTAGATGAGTTTTTAGATCGTATTCCAGTACGTAATTCTATTACATTTATTATAACATACAACAATTTAAGTGTAACAAGTTTGGAAGACTTATTAAGAGATATTAAATTATTAAGAGAAAAACATTCACACACGTATCAAAGAGTATGGTTTGATATACCACTACTAAGACAACCAGCATGGCAACAGATTACTTTATTGCCTGAGAGTTATCAAGAGATTCATAAAGCAAATATAAAATATATGCAGGATTATTCCGGAACAGAAGAGGGATTTGACGGATTCAAAGACTTTGAAATTCAAAAAATGTTACGCAATTTAGCATATTGGAAAAAAAACGCAGACGCTAGTACGCAACAAAAAAAGAACTTTTACGCATTTTTTAACGAACACGATCGCAGACGTGGTACAAGTTTTGAAAATACATTTCCGGAAATGTCAGAATTTTGGGAGGAGTGTAAAAACGCATGAAAAAAATAATAACAGCAGGTTGCAGTTTCACTAGGTACAAATGGCCCACATGGTCTAATTACGTTGGCTGGTTTGAGCCTGACTATAATGTTGTTAATATTGGAGCATCTGGTAGTTCAAATGAAACAATTATGCGTTCAGTATACAATGCTGTTAACAAATGGAGCAACGTAGAAAAAGTTTATATAATGTGGTCAGAACCAAACAGATACGAAGTAGTTCATAGTAAAATTGATACGTCAGTTAAAAAAGACGAGTCAGTTACGTATTGTAGATGGGATTCAGATTTTGATTGGAATACCTTTTATGGTGGGCATTATTATAAAGACAAGCATGAATATTATGTGCGTCATTTTCAGAATGAAAGACAAAACGATATTCGTACACTTGAAAGAATACTGTTTACACAAATGTATTTAGAAAAACACAATATTGAATATAAGATGATGTGTTATAAAGGTATTATTATTGCACACGATCAAAATGAAATGACCAACGGACAAAGAGCCTTGTACAATAAAATTGATTGGAATAAATTTATATTTTATAACAAATTTTACGGATTAAATGAATTTGCTGAAGATAACTGGCAAGATCAGTTTAATAAACCAAATGACGAACATCCATTACCTCTTGCACACTATCATTGGGTAAAAGATGTTATGTATAAAAGTGATATTAAATGTCCTGATAAAGAATATGAGAAAATGAAACAATGGAAGATCTAGAATATAAAAAACAAATATTAGATACAAAGTCAGCAAGTTTTTGTGGAGCCAAATGGTATAATGCAACTATATGGTTAGGTAGTGGAATGACTACAAGTTGTCACCATCCGTTGCCACATAAAATTAATTTAGAAGAAATAAAAACTAACCCAAGTGCAATACACAACACAAAACAAAAGAAAGAACAACGTAGACAAATGCAGTGTGGAGAAAGACCTGCAGGTTGCGAGTATTGTTGGAAAATAGAAGATATAGGTAGAGATGCAATATCAGATAGGGTTTATAAATCAAAAATATTTACAAATGATGCATTAGATGAAGCACACAAGACAGATTATAATGCTGATTGGAATTTAAAAACTTTAGAAATTGCATTTGATAGAACTTGCAACTTTGCTTGTTCATATTGTAATCCTGCATTTAGTACAACATGGGCAAGAGATATAAAACAAAACGGTCCGTATAAAAGTATGACAACAGATGGAAGAAATCATTTTACTCATAGTCATGAATCAGCAGAACCTTATAAAAAAGACGAAACTAACCCATATGTAGAAGCATTTTATAAATGGTGGGAAACAGATTTGCATAAAAGTTTAGATGAATTAAGAATTACAGGTGGAGAACCAATGATGTCACCAAATTTATGGAGATTATTAGATTGGATAGAAACACAAGGTGATAAAATGAATCCACGTATGCGTATTGCTATTAATTCTAATTTAGGTGCAAAACCAGACATTATATATAAGTTCAAAGAAAAACTAAAAGGCTTTAGGAACTTTCACTTGTATACTAGTAACGAAGCAACATTTAGACAAGCAGAATATATTAGAGATGGATTAGATTATGGAGATTGGTATAGTAATTTGTTGCATATGATGGTTGATAAGGTACCATCAGAAATTCATAATATGTGTACTATCAATGCATTATGTTTAGAATCATTGCCAGAATTTTTAGAAAAAATAATATTTCTTAAAAATGCAGGTAAGGTGTATGGACCAACAATTAATTTTACTTTAAATATTTTAAGATTTCCTAGCTTTCAAAGTCCTTTAGTTCTGCCTGACGATTTACGTAATACGTTTAAGAAAAATTTAGAAAAATTTCTACGGCAGAATGGCTCGCTATTAGAGGAGATGGAAATTAATCAGTTGCAAAGATTGGTGGATTATTTAGATGTTGTTAAAACACCACACGCCGGGGCGGCTGAAAGAGAAAAATTACAGAAAGATTTTAAAATATTTTATAGTCAATATGACAAACGAAGGGGAAAAGATTTTGAAAAAACTTTCCCAATAATAGGAGAATGGTACCGTGGCATATGAGTACGGGGCGAAAGAGCCTGAAAAATTAAAGATTAAAGATATGACTCCTAAACAAAAGGAGTTATTGATAGATAGCGACAACTTCTGTATGTTACCATGGATGCACCTTCACGCATTTCCAGACGGTAGAGCATATCCTTGTTGTTTTGCATTAGACAAGTTGCCTGTAGGTGATGTTAATAAGCAGTCTATGGAAGAAGTATTCAATGGCGATAAAATGAAACAGATGCGTTTGAATATGTTAGCAAACAAGCCATCACGTGAATGTTTTAAATGTTATGATCAAGAAAAATCAGGTTTCTTTAGTTTGCGTCTAAGTTCTAACAAACATTTTGGACATCTAATTAACATGACTGATTCAACAAAATCAGATGGGTCGGCGGACTTTATTATCAAATATTGGGATATACGTTTTTCAAACTTATGTAACATGGCTTGTAGGAGTTGTGGTACTTGGTTTAGTAGTAACTGGTATGAAGATCATAAGAAATTAACAGGAAGTCCACCACCACACGCAAAAATTATGAAAGCAGGTAGAAACAGTAATGACATATGGGATCAATTGTTAAAACAGTTTGATCATGTAGAACAGTTTTACTTTGCAGGTGGTGAACCAATTATAATGGAAGAACATCTAAGAATTTTAAAAGAATTAGACAAACGTAAAATGTATCATGTTAGGTTAATTTATAATACAAATTTTAGTAAGTCCAAATTTAAAGGTACAGATATATTTGAATTATGGAATAAATTTGATTCAGTATCTATAGGAGCAAGTTTAGACGCAGAAGGACCAAGAGCAGAATTAATGCGTAAAGGAACTGTATGGAAAGATATTATAGCAAATAGAAAACGTATGTTAGAAGTTTGTCCACAAGTTGATTTTTATATTAGTTCAACAGTAGGATTAGTAAATGCATTACACGTTGTAGATTTTCATAAGAATTGGGTAGAGCAAGGATTGATCAAACCACAAGATTTTAATTTTAATTTATTGCAGTTTCCGTTATGGCAACGTATGGATTTATTGCCACTAGAGTACAAGCAACAAATAAAAGAAAAATATGAAAAACACATGGAATGGTTAAAGACACAAGATCATCTCACAAGGGCAACAAAAGGATATGAAAGTGCTTTAGACTATTTGTTTAGAAGAGATAAAACAGATAAAATTGAAACGTTTATTCATGAAACAAGGAAATACGACAAAATAAGGAATGAAAATTTCACTGATGTATTTCCTGAATGGAAAGAATTATTTGACAAATATGAAAAAAATTAAACCAAACGAAGGTAATAAAACATTTTGTATGGCGCCATGGACACATACATACATATCTCCTCAATTAGAAAGAAGATTGTGTTGTGCGTCATTAGAAAAATCAACTAATTTTAAACAATATATTGATAGTAACGGACCAGACAGAAAATCACTTAAATTTAATACATTAAAAGAACACTGGAATAGTGATTATATGAAACAAGTAAGAGTTGATTTAATGGAAGGTAAAGAAATACCTCAATGTGCAACTTGTAATCACAAATTACTTAATGCACAGGTTTATAGACAACATTTTAATAGATTATACCAAACTCAAATTGAAGAAGCATTTGAAAAAACAGATGATACTGGTTATACATCAATGGAAGTTTCAAGTTTTGATTATAGATTTTCTAACTTATGTAATTTTAGTTGTAGAATGTGTGGACCACCATTAAGTTCAAGTTGGGAGGCTGAGGAAAAGAAACACGGAACATTTGACTATGCAGACCAACCATGGGGTGATAAGCAAATTCAAAAAGAAATTAATAAGTTTCATGATAAAGAGATTATTAAAGAATTTCAAGAAGCCGTAGAAAATAAAAAAATAAGAGAGTTTTATTGGTGTGGTGGAGAACCATTAATGTGGAAAATACATTGGACGGCAATGCAACGAGTTGTAGAACTTGATTATGCAGATAGAGTTTATGCAAGATATAATACAAATTTTAGTAGGATAGACTTTTATGGCAAAAATTTATTTGATGATATTTTATCCAAATTTAATGATTGGCAAATAAATGCTTCTATTGATGGAACAGGTGAAATTGGAGAATATATTAGAACAGGTTTAAAATACGACGAATGGTATTCTAATATACAATATGCAAAAAAATTCGTAAGGCATCCAAGACAATTACAATTAGATCTTACTGTAACACTTCCTGGATTATTTGATTTAGAAAATATGTATAAACTGCATAAGGAATTAAAAGTGCCGTTGTTATGTAAAAAAGTATTTTCCTTTAGTCCAAATAATCTTTGGACGCCGTTATGTTTGCCAAAAGATATTTTACATGAAATACTGGATGACGTAATTGAAAAAACAACTGAAAAGAAAAATTTTTTAAATTTAGCTTTTTTTGAAGGATTACAGGATATAAAGAATCATAAAACACTTGAGGAAAAATACGATAGTAAAACTCACAAAGAAGGATTAAAAAGAGGAAAACAAAGAATTGAATATTTGGATAAAATTAGAGGAACAGATATTAAAAAAATATTAAGCAAAAATAAGAAAGTATTAGAATGGTGGAACGATATATAAAATCAAATATTTGTATGATACCTTGGACTAGCGTGGAGGTTTCACCAACAGGAAAATATAGACCGTGTTGTGTGTACAGGAATCCAGTGACTGACGAAAAAGGAAAACAATACACAACATCACAGAACACTATACAAGAAGTTATGCATTCAAAATTTATGCATGATCTAAGAAAAGAGTTTTTAGATGGCAAGAGGCCAAACGGTTGTATATCTTGTTGGAAGCAAGAAGATGCAGGCAATGAATCAAAAAGAACTCTGTATATAAAAAAGGCAAACATTGTTGGACAAGTTCATTTGACCAAGGACATGGTATCACCTGTGTTTGTAGACTTGCGGTTGGGTAATATTTGTAATTTAAAATGTAGAATATGTGATGCAGGATCTAGTTCACAGTGGGCAATAGAAAATATTAAGACCGAGCCAGGTAGTGAAACACAGTGGAGAAGAGTGCTTAAAGATGGTGCATGGCCATTAAAGAAAAATAAATTTTTTGAATCTTTAGAAGATGCTTTACCCTATGTAAGATTCTTTGAGATTACAGGAGGCGAGCCATTAATGATCAAAGAGCAGTTTGATATTTTAAGAAAATGCGTTGAGCAAGGATACGCAAAAAATATTGAAGTGCATTACAACACGAACGGCACACAATTTCCTGAAAAAGAAGTTAATGAAATTTGGCCTCACTTTAAAAGGATTGAATTAGCATACAGTATAGATGACATTGGTAATAGATTTGAATATCAAAGACATCCTGCAAAGTGGAACGTTGTAAATGAAAATATTTTAAAATTCAAAAATAGTGGACTTAAAAATTTATCAACACAGGTTTGTACTACAATAAACTTGTTTAATGTAGCATATCTTGACGAACTAGCACCGTACATAGACGAATGGGAACTAGACTTTTGGTACATAAACACATTACATCAACCTGAAGAATTTGACATCCAACAGTTGCCTAAAGATATAAAAAATACTATTACAGACAAAATATCTAAAACTAAAATTAGAAAAAAAGAAATAAACACTGCGATACAGTACCTTAATGACGAGCCACTTTCTATAGTCAAAGACTATAAGAATAAACTTGTAACACGAATTAAACGTATTGATATAGCAAGGAAAGAAAATTTTAAAGATATATTTCCTTTTTTAAATAAGGCATTGAAAATTTATGAGTAGAAAATTTATGGAACAATATTTAAAAACAAATGTATGTCCACTTCCTTGGACTAGTTTAGAAGTTGGTGTTAATGGAAGTGCGGCTCCTTGTTGCTTATATAAAGGACAAGTACCTAATGCTAAAGTATACGAAACTAGTTTAAAGGAAATACAAAAACATCAATATATGGAAGATTTAAGAACACAGTTTAGAAATGGTGAAAAGCCTACTGGTTGTGCAAATTGTTGGGCAGAAGAAGATGCAGGCAAAACATCAAAACGTATGAATTCAATTTATAAAATGAAAGATAGTTTGCAAAATTGGACAACAGATAGTAAACCAACATTAAAATTTATAGACTTTAAGTTAGGAAATGTTTGTAATTTAAAATGTAGAATATGTGGTAGTTGGAGTTCTAGTAAATGGGCACAGGAAGAAATGGATTATGGTGAAAATCCTGTTGCAAGAAAGCATTTAACAGAAGGTGGTTGGCCAAAAAAACAACCTCAATTTTTTGATGATATAAAAGATTGTTTAGCTGATGCAGAGTTTTTTGAATTTACAGGTGGTGAACCTTTTATGATTAAAAACCATTTTAAAATATTAATGCATTGTGTTGAAAAAGGTTATGCAAAAAATATAGATATACACTATAATACAAATGGAACACAATTACCTCCTAGAGAAATATTTGATTTGTGGAGTTATTTTAAAAGAGTTGAAATAGCATTTAGTATTGATGATGTTGGAGAACAATTTGAGTATCAAAGACACCCAGCTAAATGGAGAGAAGTAAATCATAATCTTGTAGAATTTAAAACATATCAAACCCATAATATGGAGTTTCAAATTTGTACAACAGTTAATATTTTTAATATTTTTAGTTTGGCAAAAATTGCATTATGGGTCGCACAATACCAACCTAAATTTTTTTATGTTAATACTTGTTTTGAACCAGATGTGTTTAATATACAGACACTACCTAAACAAGTAAAAAATATAGTGAATAGTAGATATAATATGCTAACAGACTTTCAGCCTACATTAAGATTTATGAATGCTATTGATAGAGATACAGAAGAAATTAGAGAACAACGAAAAGCAAGAATATTTCAAACAGACAAGTACAGACAAGAAAATTTTGGAGACACATTTCCACTTTTAAATAAGGTATTACAAATATATGATTAAAAAATTTATAGCAGGTGGGTGTAGTTTTACTTTTGGTCACGAATTAAGTGATGATAAAGAGGGTAAAATTCCATCTAAAAAAAGTTGGGCATATAAATTAATGACCAATGGACAGGCAACTGCCAACGACAAATATATTTGTACGGCAAGACCAGGCATAGGTAATTCAGGTATTGCTCGTAGAGTGTTTAATGCAGTAGCAAATACAACAGAAGTTAGGTGTGTTGTTGTCATGTGGAGTTTTAATTCACGATATGATTGGGCTATGCCTCGCCATAAACTATTAGAAGATACAAGGTGGGCAACTATTTCGCCATGGGATACGTCAATGTCTAACGAGGAAAGACATAATGCATTAATGGGGTCAGAGGGACAACAAGAACAATGGAAATTTAGAAAAGAAATGATGCAAGAAACCAAAGTACAACCTTTTGCAGATGCAATTTATAGATATGCGGCAAACGAATATCATGAATTATACTTAGGTTGGAAATCGATAATTTGGCTACAAAATATTCTTGAAAAGAAAAATATTCCGTATTTTTTTACACTTGCAGACAATAATTTGTTTTATGATAATTTTGATCATCATCAAGATAGAGATGCATTTATGAAAGCATTATATAAAGAGATTAATTTTACCAATTGGTATTTTTTTGGTGAGCGTAATATGGGATTTAATCAATGGGCAGTCTTAAATGAATATGAACGTGGTACTACACATCCACTAGACAAGGCCCATGAAGATGCAGTAAACTTAATGTTGCCGAAGTTTAATAAACTTCCGCTTGGTAAGAAAAGTTTAAAATAGTAGGAGAAAAACTTTAATGGAAATTAATTACGATACTGATAGGTTAGTAGTATTAAGATATCCACCAGGTGGTGGTGGAAAATTTGTTAGTCTTGCCTTGAATCTTTCTCCTGATATATTGATACAGGATGAGAGATTGGCCAAACTTCAAATGAAAAATAAAAGGCATCCTTTGATAAGTTTTGATTCTGCCATGAACACATTCAATAAAAAGAAACAGACGAACAGGCACATAGAATATGGGTGTAACCAATTGGCAAATTTTAATGCAGAGGATTTTTTAGAAGATCCTAATGCAGACCAAAAACTATCAAACGATTTATGGAAAACATTGACTAACCAAAAAGAATTTTATTTTTTCATGGTGGATCAGACAGCAGATGATCAATATAAAAAGTACAAGAATAAAAAAGTTATTACATTAAAAAATTATGAATGGATACTTAAGAATAGAAACATAAATGTTTCAGAGACATTTGACATAGGACAAGACATCTTTTTCAATATGGAGTCTATACAGTCAACTGATGCTTTTAATAAAGAAATTGAAAGTACACTAAGACATCTTGGTGCTTCAATACCAGTAGATAATAATTTTAGTCAACAATTGGAAAGCCTAAGAACAAACTTTTTAGAAGTTTTATCTATTGGCTTCCTAAAAAAGGAGAGGAAATATGTTTAATTGGATTAAAAAACTAATTGATAAAATTAAGTCTGAAATAGCATATAGAAAAAGACTTAAAGAGTTAAAGAAGAAAGACCCGTTTATATACAAGTAAAAAATGGATATATTAAACAAAGATAAACTCAAGCAAGTACTTGAGAAATGGAAAGGACATCCTTCTATAACAGATCTTTTTGATCGTTTTGATAAGTTACAGACTTATACTAAAAAAAAGTTTAATAAAAAACCAAAGTATCAGTTAGTTGAACTTTTTAACATTAATTGTAGTGAAGATCCTGTTAGACCTGAATTAGATATATCATTTAGACGAAAACATGGTAGAAAGATATATGGATTAAAAGACGATGAAGGTGATATTGCGGCAATAATGTGTTTTGCTTTTACAAACGATGTCCCAAAAACTGTAAAGGAAATGGATTTATTAAGTTATGATGCTTGGATGCAATCAACACACAGAGCAGGAGTACAAGGAAATATTGCAATAGCATATACAGTTTGGGCAAAGAAAAGAGGCGGAGGAAGAGCAATAGTAAACGAAGTCTATAAAATGGTTAAAGAATCAAATCATTTAAACAGATTAGTTACTTTATCACCATTAACAGAAATGGCAAGAAACTTTCATATTAAAAACGGAGCAAAAGAATTACAAGTAAACAAAGAATCGCAAAATTTTGAATACGATATAACTTTAGAAGATTGGGAAAAAGCATTAGATAAAGCAAAAAGATTTTTTAGATTTAAATGAAAATATTAATTATGGGTTTACCAGGATCAGGCAAGACAACACTAGCACAAAAAATAGTACCGATGTTAAACGCAGTATGGCTTAATGCTGATAAAGTTAGAAAAGAAGCAAATGATTGGGATTTTTCAAAAGAAGGTAGAAAAAGACAAGCAAATAGAATGAAACAGTTAGCACAAGAAGCCGTAGATAATAATAGAGTTGTTGTAGCAGATTTTGTTTGTCCTACTGAACAAACAAGAAAGGATTTTTCTGCAGATTATACAATTTGGATGGATACTATTAAAAAAGGTAGATTTGATGATACAAATAAAATGTTCGAAGAACCAGCAAACCCAGATTTTATTGTAACGTATTTTGACGCAGAGAATTGGGCATCTAAAATAGTAGAGGATTTAAATTATTGGGATAACAAAAAACCAACTGCACAAATGTTGGGAAGATGGCAACCGTTCCACGATGGTCATTATAAGTTGTTTGAAGAAATAGTTAAGAAAACAGGACAAGTGCTTATAATGGTTAGAGATGTACAAGGAGTAGACGACAATCCCTTTAATTTTGAAACTGTGAAAAAGAATATTGAAGAAAAATTAAATCCAAAATACAAAGGAAAATTTAAAATTATTTTAGTACCAAACATAACAAATATATGCTACGGAAGAGGAGTAGGATACAAAATAGAAGAAATTGTTTTAGATGAAGAAACACAAAAGATATCAGCAACAAAAATTAGACAAACAATGAGGGACGAAGGAAAGTTATGAGAATATTAGGCATTAATTGCATGAACCATGATGCCGCAATGGCAGTAGTAGATGGCACAGATATTCTATGGGCCGCTCATGCCGAACGTTATTCGAAAGTAAAAAATGACTTTTATTTAAATCAACAAATTGTAGATGAAGCAAAAACATATGGTCCTTTTGACAAAGTAGTTTATTATGAAAAACCTTTGTTAAAGAAAACAAGACAACTGTATGCAGGACAATACAATGAAGCATTTAGTTATACTGAAATGCCACAACGTCATTGTGCTATGTTTGGAATTAAAATAGATGAATTTATATTACACCATACATCTCACGCCGCGGCAGGATATTTTACATCACCATTTAAAGATGCAGTAATATTAACTGTTGATGCAATAGGAGAATGGGATACAGTATCTATTTCGATTGGAAGTGATAATAAAATTGAAAGAAAAGAAACTATAAAGTATCCACATAGTTTAGGAATATTATATTCTGCATTTACACAACGTTGTGGATTAAAACCTGCAGAAGAAGAATATATTTTAATGGGTATGGCGGCTTATGGAGAACCAAAATATAAAGACGATATATATGAAGACTTTGTAGAACAAAGTCCTTTTAAACTAAAGAAAAATTTACACAGAGGATTAAGTGATTGGCATCCAGAAGCAGACGTAATGGATTTAGCCGCAAGTATACAATCAGTTACAGAAGAATGTCTTGCCGCTTTATGGCATAGAGCATCTCAGTATTTAGATATTCCTAATGAAGCATCAACAGGACGTAATTTAGTTTATGCTGGTGGTGTTGCACTTAATTGTGCGGCAAATAGAACTCTAGCAAATATGGGATTGTTTGATAACATTTGGATTATTCCTAATCCTGGAGATGCAGGAAGTTCATTAGGCTGTATTGCGGCATCAGAACAAAAACATTTAAATTGGAAGAATCCTTTTTTAGGACATAATATAGAAGGTGAATATCCAGTAGATAAAATTATTAAAGAATTAAAAGAAAATAAAATGGTAGGAGTTGCTAATGGTAGAGCAGAGTTTGGTCCTAGAGCACTTGGTAATAGATCGCTTTTGGCAGATCCACGTGGTCCGGAAATTAAGGATTTGGTAAACCAAATTAAGAAAAGACAGAAGTTTAGACCCTTTGCTCCTGCTATATTAGAAGAAGATGTACATGAGTATTTTACCCTACCTAAAGCAGTTAAAAACACCCCTTATATGCAATATACAGCGTCTTGTACGCATGGTAAAGCCTTTCCTGCCATAATACACTATGATAACACATCTAGGGTGCAAACCGTCTCTAAAAGCGATAATGAAGGGTTTTACGAACTGTTAAAAGAATGGAAAAAACAGACTGGATGCCCAATGTTATTGAATACAAGTTTGAATATTAAAGGACAACCGATTGTAAATGATGTTGCAGATGGTAAAGCATTTACCAAAAAATACGGAGTAAAAGTATTATGATAAAGTTTGGTGGTATTAATAGAATTTATGACTCTTATAGTTGGCGTATTACACGTAGAGCTAAAGAAGTTTGGAGGTCAGGAGATGTAATTAGTAGTAGACACATCGAAGGAAGTTACTTAGACATATTTGAAAACTCAGTTGCAAAATACACAAAAAGAAAATTTGGAATTGCAGTAGGAAGTGGAACTGACGCATTATATTTTGCTCTTAAGGCAAAAGGTATAGGACCAGGAAAAACTGTTGTATGTCCAGCAATAAGTTATTTGGCAACGGCAGAAGCAATCAAAAGAACAGGTGCTAGAATTTATTTTGTAGATGTAAATGAAAATGGATTAATTGATGATATTAATATTAAAACACAACCAGATGCAGTAGTCTACGTAAATTTATTTGGCAATTTAGCAGACTATGATAGATTAGCAGACTATTGTAAAGAAAATGATATTCCTTTAATAGAAGATGCCGCACAAAGTTTAGGAAGTTTTTATAAAAAAATACCTAGTGGTAAATTAGGAGATATTAGTAGTTTAAGTTTTGCACCAAGTAAACCTTTGCCTTGTTTTGGAAACGGAGGAATGGTACTAACTGATAGTGAAAGTGAAGCTCAGTTAATACGTGGTTTGCGTTATCATAGTGTAGGTACTGCAAAACTAGAACATGGATATAACTCCTGTTTAAGTAATGACCATGCAAATGTTTTAAATTTTTTATTGTCAAAGTATAAATCACTTTTAAAGAAAACAGATACAATTAGAAATTTGTATGACGATAAACTTTCTAAGTACAATATTACTTCTATAAAAACACAAAAAGGAACAACGTCAAACAATCATAAGTTTGTTATTAAAACACACGAAAGAGACAAACTTAGAGTATATTTAGAAACCAAAGAAATACAAACACAGATACATTATCCTTTACCTTTATCAAAAATGAAAATGTTTTGGAGTAATGCACACTTGCCAACTGCGGAAAGGTTTGCAGGAGATGTTTTATCTTTGCCAATACATCCTTTCTTAAAGGAAACAGAAGTAGAATATATTTGTAAATGTATTGGAGATTATTATGGCGTTTGATAGTGTACAAGTAAGATTTAATTATGGTATTAGTTGGGATTCACCAATGCCTAATACTCGAGTTGTACCTTTTACTGACAGTTATTTTGAAATACTTAAAAAAGTTGTTAATGATATCGAGACAGAATATTTTTGGTTTTTTGCTTCGTTCATGAAATTAGATACAAATTTTGATTGGAATTATATTCCAGAACAACATGAAAAAGATCAAATACACGTTTGGTATACTACACACCCTAAAGGCGGGTTGAATAAAGAAGGAAATGTATTTTTAATACCAACAGAAGCATTTAAAAAACAAATGCATGATATTAGATATTTGCGAGATTACAAAGATATAAATTATCATGCGTCTCCAGTCTTAGAACAAAATGTTGTGCCTACGATTAGATTTAACTTAAAAAATCCATTACAAGATTTTGAAAATGATAAAATTTTATACAAATGGATGATTAATAAAAATTTAGGTGATATTAAAAGACCAGATTTTTATCCTAGTTTTTGGGAAGATATAAAATTATACACTTTTGGCAGAACTAAAGATATAATGTTAGTTCCTTATAGAGATAATTTAAAACAATTTTATGATATTGAAAGATCTGTACATTATGATTTTGATTATGAAGTTAAACCAATGGATATTATTTTTATATCATACGACGAACCTAGTGCAGAAAAACGTTATAATAAGTTAAAAGAAAAATACCCAAGGGCAAAATGGAGTAAAGGTGTTAGAGGTCAAACGTTTGCTTATATGAGTGCCGCGGCTATGAGTGAAACAGATTACTTTTTTGCAGTATTTCCTAAAAACGAATTAGCTGACGGTTTTGATTTTACATTTCAACCTGATAGACTTAAAAATCCTTGTCATTATATTTTTGATTGTTATAATCCTGTAATTGATTTAACATATGGATGGGGTGGTATTATATTATACAATAAACATCTTGTATTGATTACAACTAGGCCAGGTTTAGATTTTACATTGTCGCAACCTGTTACAACAGTACCAATTTTATCTGCTATTAGTAATTGTAACGAAACTCCTTTGTTGGCATATAGATCATCATATAGAGAAGTTATAAAACTATTGCAAATGAAACCAACAGTAGAATCAAAATATAGATTAAAGAAATGGTGTACACTAGGAAAAGGTGTTAATGCAGAATGGTTATATCAAGGAGCGATTGATGGTCAAAAGCACTACGAAGCATATAAAGATGATTATAAAAGATTAATGTATTCTTATGATTATGAATGGATTAAACAAAAGTTTAAATCTTCGTACCCAGAACAAACTTTGGATTAATATCAAAGTTTTCAAAATAAAACGGTTGTCCTAAAAACCAATTAATATATTTTGGAATACCTTCTTCAATATCAATAGTTGGATTAAAGTTTAACATAGTTTTTGCTTTATCACTATTAAGTGTATCTCTGTTTGGATAAAAAGGATCATGTCGTTTAGTAACTATTTCACCAATGCCTAATTTATCTTGGATTATTTCAGCCGCATCTATAATTTTTCTTCCATAACCCCTAGTACAATTAAATGTTTCGTTAACTACTTCGTTTGTAGTTGCTAATGAAAAATATTCAGCAACATCAAGTACGTTAGAAAAATCTAATTTATTAAAAGGACCTTGCACAGTCATTTTGCCAGTTGTTAATACACTTTTTAATAATTGACTAATTACTCTGCATATTGTATCACGTGTACCGTAAAGTGCAGACGGTCTCATTATTACATAATTTAAGTCGTGTTCTCTATGCCAAATTTTACACATAATTTCACCTTGTCTTTTATATGAACCATAAAGTGTATTTGGCTTTGGTGTTACATTTTCATCAGGAATTTTACTATTAAATTCGCCATAAACCATACTGCTAGAAGCATATATTATTTTATCAACTTTATGTTTTACACATAAGTCTAAAATATATGCAGTAGCAGTAACCATATTCGTAGTTGCATCTGATACATTTCTTTTAACCATTTTTGCGTTTGGATAAGTTGCAACATGAATAACTCTTTCTGGTTTAAAGTCTTCAAATGTTTGTTCCATAAATTGAAAGTTTTCAATTTGTCCAATATATTCTTTATCCGTTTGTGTAATTTCTTTTCTTTGTGATAATACAGGCTGATATTCCCAACTAGGAAATGTATAATATTGATGATAACAGTCTACTACTCCTATCGTGTGTCCTTGTGCTTTTAAATTTTGACATATGTGACTACCAATAAATCCATAACCACCTAATACTAATATTCTCATATAGTTCTCCATTTGCATTCAAAGGCTTCTGCATATTTTGATTGTGTCATTTGTCCTCTGTATGCCGCTAACCCTTTTATATTGTGTAATAATGTTTCATTAAAATAACTGTCATAACAGTTTATTAATTCTATTTTTTTGTCAATATATGGAGTAATATCAACAAATACGTTTGGTTTAAACTCTAAATTTTTATTTGAATAAGGACCACCTTCCATTAACCAAAATTCGCCTTTCCATCTTCTTAATGCGGAATTAACTATGTGGTATGTGTTCTCATGATCTTGGTGATGATCTCCGGGACTGTGCGTGATCACAAGATCGTATTTTTTCTTCTGAATAACTTCGTCCATCTGCCTAACCATTGTGCTGTCTCGTTCAAGTATTGGCCTGCCCTCCCAGTCTATGGCACACTCAAGCATTTTGAATTTAATGCCAAGTAATTTTTCTGATGCCTTGTATTCCTTTTGCATGGTTTCTCTGTCCCTCCATACACTAGGTTTAGGAGCATTATCATCTCTAGCGACAACTATGTCGACTTCTGCTCCCTGTTCCATAAACCGCAACAATGTGCCTGCACAACCTAATTCAACGTCATCTGGATGGGCACCTACGGCTAGTATTCTTTTGAAGGACATATAACCTCGTTTGTTTTTAAACTTTTCTCCATACACTCTATAATGTATGTAACTCTTTTTGTATGTGCTAGGTTAGAAATTGGTAATTTGTTATTTTCACAATATTCAATAAATGCTTTAATTTGACGTTCTAAAGATGTTTCCGTTTCAATAAAATTTAAATCTTTATCTAAGTGTTGTATTTGTCTATCATTTTCAATTAATTGACTTATAAATCTACTTTTATTAGTAACATCGTTCCATATGTAAGTTCCAAGTTCTGTTGTTATTGCTATATCTCTAATTTTTTTGTGATAGTACCAACCCATTTGTAAATGTACTGTAATGTCGTCATATTTTAAATCACAATATACATAATCGGGTTGTTTTTGATTTGACATACTAAAGCCTTTACAAAATAATTCATTAGGCATTTTTTGTAGTAATGCATCAAGTACGGCAATATCGTGTGGAGCATAATGCAATATTGGTGTAATATCTTTTTGTAGCCTACCCCAATTTAATCTTCTACTTTCTATATGACGTATGTTTTTATCACACACAGTTTGTTTCATAAAATCAAAATGTTCACTGTATAAAAGAATATGGCCAGCCATAAATTTTCCTAATTTAGTATAAGGTTCAATTTCATTATATTCTGCCATATTCATAAAGGCAGGTTTTTCAACTAAAACATTTATACCTTTTCTTAGTACTAATTTTGTAATGGTCATATGTGTTTGTGCAGGAGTGGCAATTATTACACCATCAGTATTTCCTGGAACTATTTCATCCAGTCTATCATTAATGTCGTATTGTGAAACTGTTAAATTTAATTTTTTTGCAGTTTCAACAATTTTACTTCCCCAATATCCTGTGCCTATTATTGCTAATTTCATATTGCTTGTTTAATTGTTTTTATTATAATACCTACTTCTCTATCTGTCAAATATTGATGCACTGGAATTGCAAGTGCATTTGAACTATAATACTCTGCATTAGGATAAGAGTTATTATCTTGATATGGTTTTGTTTTGTGTAATGGTATAGGATAATACCTTCTAGATTGTATTTTTTTACTATGTAACCATTCTTGTATTTGATCAACTTTAGAATGTTGAATAATGTATTGATGATATACGTGCATACTATTTTTATTTTCAATAGGAGTACGTATAATGCCATGAAGGTCAGTATTATACCTATGTGCTATTTCTCTTCTTCTACTGTTATGTTCGTCCAATAAAGGTAATTTGTTTAATAATATTTCTGCTTGTATTGAATCCATTCTAGAATTCCACCCTACTCTGTTTAAATTAAATCTTTCTTGTTGTCCGTGATTTCTTAATTCTTTAATAATTTCTAAATATTTTGTATCACCAGTAATTGCACCTGCATCACCCCAACAACTTAAATTTTTTGTTGGATAAAAACTAAAACAAGTTAAATTTGCTATTCCACCAATACGTTGTTTTTTATATTTTGCTCCTGTGCTTTGTGCGGCATCTTGAATTACTGGAATGTTAAACTTTTTTAATTCGTCAATATCACAAACATTTCCAAAAAGATCTACACCAATTATTGCTTTGGTTTTGTTAGTAATTTTTTTTGCAATTTGTTCAGGGTTAATACACATATCGTCTTTATTGATATCAACGAACACAGGTTTAGCACCAACTTGTTTAATAACTTCTACAGAACTAACCCAAGTATAAGGTACTGTAATTACTTCATCGTTTGGTTTTATATCTAATGCTAATAAGGCTAATTGTAGTGCTGATGTACAAGAACCAACTGTAACACAATCATTTGTATTACAAAATTTTGCAAACTCTTCTTCGAATTTTTTAACTGTTGGTCCGTTGATAAATGATTTTTCTTTCCAAGTATTAGCAAATACTTTAGAAGGATTTTTTAATTTCTTTTCATAGCCAAATCCGCTTAATGTAATCATTTAAATGTTCTTGATAAAATATTACTTGTTTTTTTCTCCATGTCACGTTTAAGTGCATTAATATCAAATTTTAAATCTATATTTTTTATTTTTAGGTAATTTTGTTCTATTGTCTTTTTTAGAAAACGTGCAATAGAGTCTTGTTTTTTAGATTTTAATGCTTTTTTAATATCGTAATGTATCGTAATATTATTTTTTAAAATTATATTACAATAAAGCAAATACTTGACCGGTAAATTCCTGAAGTGTAATCCTTCAAGAATTTCTGGCCATTCCTTTACGAAATCTTGGGTAAGTTGTATCCAACTACTATTTTTTCGCGGTAGTTTTCTTGGCATCAGACTTCTTTTCTGTAGCCGGTGCTTTTGGTGTATCGTCTTCTACTGCTAATTCAGAAACTTTGACACCTAAATCTTTAGCGATCATATCGTTTAACTTGTTAAGGATAGTTCTTCCCTCAGCAGTTGGACCGTAAGTCATTACAATGTCTTTGGTTTTAAATTTCTTAATGTAGTTGTCATTATGTAATACAGATAACATATTTGTACCATCTGGAAACGTTTGTCTTGCAAGAAAAACTCCTAATTCGTTTTCTGCTTGACCACCTTCAGATTCTACAGCTCTCATTAGAGCATTATGATATACTTCAGGTAAAAACTTCGTGCCTACTACTAGACAGTTGTTTGGCTCACCTGGTACAGTTCTGTATACTACGATAACTTTTGCCTTAGACTCATCAGCTAATTCACCTACGTGTTTAAACCATTTTCTTTCTGCCGCACCTTCTAGGTTTCCAGCATCTGGTCCCATTACTAATTTGTCATATACATTCATTAGTGCCATTTGTTATCTCCTATTTCTTTTCTTCAGTAGTAGGTGCTACCGTTGTTGGTGCGCCTGCTCCTGGTTTTTGTTCTGGAGCCACTTTAGCTAAGAATCCCTGAAGTTTATTATATAACATTCCTACAGTTGCCATCTCACCAGCGCCAAAGGCACCTCTTTTTGATGCAACATCAAGTATAGTAGAAAGGTTTTTTAGATCCCCTATGGATAAAGCCATTGGATCTGCTTGAGGTTCACCTGCTCCAGCCGTCGCTGTCTTTGGTGACTCTATAGATTCTGCCTTTTTTGTATCTTCTTTTGCCATTTAATTTTCTCCTAATTGCAATTAGTTATAATATACGCATATTATACTAAATTTAATTATGAACTACAAGTATTATTTTTTACTGTCTTGAGCAAGACCTGACAAGGCAAATAGGGTAAGATCACCCGGTTCTTCAAATCCTATTACTGATACTGAGCGAGAGTCATTGTTGGTAAATTGTACATCTTTGGTAAAACTATATCTACCTCTACAATGTTCATATATCCATTTACGCATTTTTTCCAAATCAAATTCGTTTGCTTTTACCACAGTATTCACAAAATGTGGTGGTAAAAAGTTTAATTCTCTTTTAAAGAAATTGGTTGGATTGATTCTTATATTAGTCATTATATTGAACAGTCATTCCCCATGGTGCTTCAATATTTCTTTCATATGGATTATTGATTAAAAATATAGTGTCGCAATAGTTCTCGTCACCCCATGAATTAAATGGCCATCCGTCTGTAAACATTATAAATTTTTTAGGTTCTATACCTTCTTTTTTCATATAGTTCCAATTACATTCAAACTCTGTACCACCACCTGAACCTAATTTATAGTCAAGTAATTCGTCTGCATTATCCGGTGTAAACACTTTTGGATTAAAAACTTCTGTATCAAACGTCCATAAATGTATTCTAAAGTCTTTATATTGGTCCATTATGTTTTTTACTTCTGTTAAAAATTCTTTACATTGTTCGTTGCTTATTGAACCTGAAGCATCTAAAGCCAAACATATATCAATCATTTCATCATTGTTTTGTCCTGGTAGTATAGCAGATGTATGCCATGATTTTCTACTTGGTCTCATCCAAGTATAATCTGACTTAATAGTACTCATAATTTGTTGTTGGATTATTTCTCTCCAATCCATTTTTGGTTCTGTTAAGTCAGCAACTAATCTTTGTAATGCACCAGGTAAGTTTCCTGCACCTGTTGATTGTGCGGCACTTACCATTGCTTCTTTAACTTCATCTCTAATTTTCTTTAATTCTTCTTTTGTATAAACTGGTCTGCTTTTGCCTTTTTCTTTTTCTTTTCCTTTGCCTTTACCTTGTCCACCTTGTCCTTCCTCCTTGCCCCAGTCAACGTGTTCGTCCATTAACTGACCCATTTTTTCTAACATTTTTTTACCGTTCTTTTTGGCTTGTTTATAAATGTCATCATATATTCTTTCTGCAGGCCAGTCTTTATATTTTTCGTCTTGGAAACCTTTGTTTTCACCTTTTTTACCTTTAGGCATTTCCCCAATTTTAGCATCAACAAGAATTTGATTAACGGCATAATCCGCCGCGATGTTCCAAAGTTGTGGATCTCTATCACCTATTCTAACTAACATATGTTCAAATACATTATGTAGAACTTCGTGACCAAATAAAAATTCTGCTTCTTTTGGTGTAAGTGAATCTATAAATTTAGTATTGTAATAAAAGTATCTGCCGTCTGTACCAGCAGTAGGACACCAATCATTTGCATTAACTAATTTTAACCTAGTTGCAAGGTTGCCAAAGAATGGATGTTTAAGTAATAAGGCAATCCTTGCGGTAACTAGTTTATCTATAATTTGCTGATCGGTAGTCGACATTATTTAGACTCCATAGCAGTTATGACATACTTGCCAAACTTCTTATGGAACCTATCAAATGATTTCAACTTGCTAGGATCGAACGGAAGTTTATAGTTTGTCAGAGCAATCTTGGCACCCATAACAACTAACTCTGTTTCAAAGTTGTCCATCATGTAGTGAAAGAATCTGTCTGCTTGTTCGTTCCAATTTTTCACTTTCTTTTCATGTGCTTGTTGTAATTCATAACACAATGAAACCGTAAGTGAATACATCGCTGATATTTCTTTTGTTTTTAAATCTTTAACTTTACCTGTTAATATATCAGACGGATTAGGTAACTGGCCGCTCACCTTACGGTGATTCATAAACTTAACGGCCAGTCCTTCTCCTACGCAACCTGCAACGAGGTCAGTGAGCGTACTTTCTGGCAGGTCGTCTGATAGAAGTTGGGATACGAAACTCCATGATCTTGGAGTTGCGAATGATCTACTTGATCCTTTTGGATCAAAATCATATAAATCTTGTTTTGCGAAAGTACAATAACCAACAACATCTGAATGAATGTGTTTGTCTGTTGCCCATTGTAACCAATCGTCATAATCTACTCTTAATTCTATATGAACAAATCTGTTTGCCAAAGGAGCAGGCATTCTGTAAGTGACACCTTTATCACTATCTCTATTACCAGCGGCCACTATTGCAACACCTTCTGGCAAATGATATTGTCCTACTCTTCTGTTTAAAATTAATTGATAAGCCGCCGCCTGTACTGCCGGTGCCGCCGAATTTAATTCGTCTAAAAATACTATTGCAGTAGATTTAGGATCTGTTGGCAATTCTGCCGGACTTGCCCAAACCATATTATTTTCTTTTGAATTATAATAAGGAATACCTTTAATATCTGTAGGTTCCCATAAAGGAAGTCTAATATCAATAACTTCTCTTTCTTGTCCTTCTGCAACTTGTTTAACTATGTCTGATTTACCAATACCCGGTGCTCCCCACATCATGATTGGTCTTTGTAATTTAATACAATGTTCTAAGGCTGATTTGGCCTCGTTTGGTGTGACAGTACGGTTTTGTGATCCTACTGCTTGTTCTTTGTTTTTTGTTCTTGGCATTTTGTACACTCCTGTTTAAAATGTTTATAATACCATTATAGCATACTATTAATATGCGTCAACCTGGTAATTATGGCTAAAAAGTCGCTATTTTACTGGTCTTTTTGCTCGTCTGCTTTGCTCATTGCTCGTGCTATACCGTATTTTGTAACATCTCCAGCAAACATCATGAGTTGTAATGCCATTTTTTCCATGGTTACTATGATCCTTTTTTTATCCACAAAATATGGACAATCAACGTATTCATCTAGCCATAGGTAGGTTTGGGGTGTGAATATAATTTTGGCAGGAAATTTAATTTCGTATGTTTTGATATCACAAGAATTCACCCATTCTAACCCTAATTTAGTAAGTCTTAATGAACGTGCTTGGTAAGATTCTCTTACATTTTGCCACCATGCAAAATATGAAGCCTTAATACTCTCATCGTGTAAAGGTTGTTCTTTGAGCATTAGGAAGGTTCGAGTGTATGCCGTTTTAACGTCCATACAATTAATTATCTGCTAAATTTATCGCCAGTTTTTAATAGGTATACGCCAAACTTGTCTGTTTGGTGTTGAGTGTTTAACTTTTTAGCCAAGTTTTCTGCATGGCCTGGATTAGAAAATGAAACCTTTTTGTACTTTGGTCCTGGATAGTTTGCTACTAAACTTGATGATTTCAGGTTAATTGGTTTACCATCATAGAAAACCGCCCATATGCCTTCTGCCGCAAGGACTTCGTCCATTTTATAGGTTGTTTTATTACTGTGTTGAAGTAACACTTTTGGTTTTGGCCTGCTCATAATTTATAGTTGTATTTACCATAAATTACCTTGCCTACTTCTTATTAAAGTCTCCACCGTCCATTTCGATGTTTACCGTTGACGCCTGTTGAGCAGTTTTAAGTGCGTCGATAATTTCGTCTTGAACGTGTACCAGTCTTGCAAGTGTTTGTGTTAATGAATCTGCTAATCGGTCAGCTTCAGAGGCCGGAATTCTAATCTCTTTTTGTCCTTGTTGTCTTAAGGCTCTGATTCTACCTATTAAATCTTCAATAGGTTTAGTTTGAATTTTTGAGTGCTTCATTTAATGTTGCTACCATTTCTGTTTTTGACTTCATTGGACCTTTATAAGGGTACCTTTGTAATGTAATTATTTTTGGACAATATGCTTTACGCCAATTTACAGTTTCAAATTTTACTATATAATAACCAGCACAAAACATTGATTTAGATTTTGGTGTTTTTGTATATAAAGGTAAATTTTTTTGAACGTCCCAAAGTGGGTTATATGGTTTTTGACTACAAGGATATCCATGTACTTCAAAATTTTCAGCCTGCTTTACGTCCCATTTATCGACTGTCTTTTCTTCTAGTTCACGTACCTGAGTATTTTCAAAAATATTAAATCCAAATTTGGTAAACAGACTTTCTTGTGTGTGAAACACTTGTCTCTTGTCAACTTTACTTAAAAAGATCCAACCGTTATCGTCTTTCTTTTGAAGGGTTCCTAATTTTTGGCCGTTTTGTTCAACGATCCAAAACTTATCTTTAACAAGTGTTTTTGCTTTTATCATTGTAACCTCGCATTAAAGGGCTCTACATACAATTGAGCCTGCTCACTAATTCTATTTAAATCATACTTGGCACAGAACCTCATGAATCTGATTCCAACTTGTGATATATTTTTGTTTTCTGCTTTTGCTTGGTCTATTGTTTGGTCCATTTCTTCTACTATTGCTTCTGGTTGTGCATGAAGGTCTACTAGACTTTTATTACGTTCAAAATCTTCCATCACTCGGTGTTCCTTGCCATCATGATCCACCCATTTTGTCAACATTAGATTGTTCCATGTGTATCCTTTTTCTTTGCGATCTGCAAATGCTTCTCTTAAACCTATTTTATTTTTAGTACCCTTTGTTCTAACACCAGGATATGCACTAAAAATATTATCGCTAGGATCTCCACGCATACTTTTCTCGAATATAATCCATTCTGTGTCTGGTGCACCTTTTGTTGCTTTTGTTTTCTTGTCTATTACAGGGTTATTTTTAGCATCAAACCATCCCTCGTTTGTAATAGTTGTTTCTGTAACTCCGTTATATTGTTTTACGTTTTGTTTCACTAGCTGATTTAAGTCCTTATCTGTAGAAATTATAACATGATTTTCGTCTGGATGTCTATCTATCCAACGTGCAATTAAGTCGTCTGCTTCACATCTGTCGTTTTTAAGCACAGTGACGTTGGTTTTAGTCTTAATAAAGTCGCAAAAATCATCATAACACTCCCAAAATACCTCATTTTCCTCTTTTTCTTTTTCTGTCATTGCTTCAAATACTTCTTTTCTGTTTCTTTTGTATGGAGCATAATGATCCTTACGCCAACTACGTCCTTCTAAACAGAATATCATATGGGTACCTTCAAAATCTTGCCATGCTTTTTTAATAGAGTTCATAGTGATATGAATAGCCATACCTATTTTTTCAGAAGTGTCTCCACGTATAACGTGTCTAGCACGAAAAAACGTGTTTGCAGTATCAACTAATATATGAGTCATGCTTGATTATAGCATGGTTTTGACTATAAGTCTACTTAAAGTGGCTTTTTAATTTTTGAATAATATTTGAATTGGTAATTTCATTTCTTTTAAAGTAATCGATTTTGTTATTTCCAAATTTTAAATTTGCATTTTTTTGTTCTCTCCAATAGTCTATGTATTCATCTCTATCATTTTTTATAAGTTTACTAACACCAAAATTCAGTATAATAGGAGTAACTTTTAATTCTTTACATAGTAATAGCAGTTGATCTAATTTTTTATTAACAATATTACTCCATAAAGACATTCTTTTTCTGTTAAACCTATAGAGTTTTATCTGTGATTCGTAAAGAAATTGTTTTTCAGACGGAGCATACATGAATGGTGTGTAACAAATATGGTCAAATATTCTAGTTTTACTTGTAATATTGGTATTAATGTTTAATGTAATAATTAAATTTTTTATTTGAAAATTTTTTAAAAGCCAAAAACTATTATGTAAAACACTCCAATCATTATGACCATCACATGAATAGTTTATAATAGATTTATCTGGATATTCTTTACTTAAAGCAGAAAATATACTTGGTGCAAATTTTTTGTTTTTATCTAGTAAATGGCAAGTACCTACTAAAGCCACATAGTGCATTTTGTTTTTATCTTGCTGAATTTTTTCTTCAAATTTTTTACGTTGTTCGTAATCTCCTAGAGTTATATCTATAAAAAAATTTTTATCTTTAAGCAAATTAAATCCTGAAATAATTTCTATTTCAATCCAATTATGAGAAAACTGTAAAGATAATATTCCATTGAAAAAAATATTATCATAGTTCTCTAGTTTTTTATTTTCTACATATTTGTTGCCTATCATTTGAAATGTTGAAATTTTTTTAGTATCAAGTTTTTTATTTTTATAAAATAAATCAATTTGTACTTCTTGTTTAGGATCTTCATGTGTAAACCCACCAAACTCTATTTGTATGTTTTCATTTATACTTTTTATAGTTAAAGGAAATATATTATTTTCTTTTAGACTATGTTGTTGTCCGTTTAGTTTAATATATAAATCTTTGTTGTTAGATTTTAATGAAAGATTTAAATCGAGTGATTTAACGTTTGGCATTTCTATACCCTATTAATAAATTTGATGTTGGAATTATTAATAATGGTAGAAATACTGTTATTGAAATTGCCGCTAATTTTGGCAAGCCTAATGCGTTTAGATATAACCCAACTGCTAACGATATTAAAATTGCTAGTGCAGTAGAAAGTACATTTGGATTCTTATAGAATATTAGATAAAGTGTTGGTATGACTATACACAATCTTACAGTTCCAAATGTTGTTAATAGAACCCATACATCTATTTTAAATTGAGTTATAATGAATATAATTAAAGAAAATACTACAATTATAGCAGTTGCAATACTTCTTTGATTTTTAAGTTTAGCAAATTGTTTTGAAAGTATTGAACTTACACTATGCATTACAGAGTCAAGTGTACTTGCAGATGCCGCCAGTATTCCCATTACAAATAATGTTACTAAAATAATGCTACCGTTGTTTTTAATGGTATCAATAACACTAAAGATTGGTTTCTCTCCTAGTTCTCCAGTAGCAGTAGCAACTGAATAAACTAATATTACTCCAAAACAAGCAACAAAATAAATTAATGCCGCCATGAAGTAAGACTTCAACAATCTTTTACTATTGT
>VTLG01002167.1_pt1 | contig 77134 bp, 102 predicted proteins | sample 4694571 | NCBI WGS metagenome assembly VTLG01 (sample SAMN12604809, study PRJNA352737) | marine metagenome | biome: ENVO:00000447; feature: ENVO:00000209|ENVO:00000569|ENVO:01000036; material: ENVO:00002151; isolation source: viral sequences binned using virsorter ...
TAACGTAAAGGAGAAACAACAATGTTTCAGACAGAGCATCTACAAGAGAAGTGGCAGCCGGTCCTAGAACACCCCGATCTTCCAAAGATTGAGGATTCCTATAAACGAGCCGTTACTACTCTTATTCTAGAGAACCAAGAGAAAGCTCTTACAGAAGATAAGAATTTTCTAACAGAAGTTGCACCTGTCAACGCCATGAGTGGTGGACAGATGGATACATGGGATCCTATTCTCATCTCCCTCGTTCGCCGTGCAATGCCTAACCTCATTGCATATGATGTTGCCGGTGTACAACCAATGACTGGTCCTACGGGACTAATCTTTGCTATGCGTGCTTCTTTCACCTCGCAAGATGGTGCCGAAGCTCTCATGGATGAGTCAATGCCTGACATTTCTAACCAGAACGCTGCTGGTACTATTGGTGGTGGTGACGTTGGTGCGACAGAAACTAACCCTGCCGTTCTTAACGATAGTCCTTCCGCTGGTACTTACACAAGTGCAACTGGTATGACGACTGCTCAAGCAGAAGCTTTGGGTGATAGTGCAGCTAATGCCTTCGCTCAAATGGCTTTCAGCATTGAGAAGTCCACAGTTACCGCTGTGTCCCGTGCCCTAAAAGCCGAGTACACAATGGAACTTGCTCAGGACTTGAAAGCAATCCACGGTTTGGATGCAGAAACAGAACTTGCTAACATTCTTAGTTCTGAAATTCTTGCTGAAATCAACCGTGAAGTTGTTCGTTCACTCTATGTCACCGCTGTTAAAGGTGCCCAGATTAATACGACAACTGCTGGTATCTTCGATCTCGACACAGATTCCAACGGACGTTGGAGTGTTGAAAAGTTCAAGGGACTTATGTTTGCCATTGAACGTGATGCCAATGCGATTGGTCAACAGACTCGTCGTGGGAAGGGTAACATCATTATTTGTTCCGCTGACGTTGCGTCTGCGCTGCAAATGGCTGGTGTACTCGACTACACGCCTGCTCTTAACAACAATCTTAATGTTGATGACACATCGACAACTTTCGCTGGTGTGATGAACGGACGCTATAAAGTGTACGTTGATCCTTATAGTGCAAATGTCGCTGCTTCTCAGTACTATGTTGTTGGTTACAAGGGTACTTCACCTTATGACGCTGGGTTCTTCTACTGCCCGTATGTGCCTCTACAGATGGTTCGTGCGGTTGGTGAAAGTTCCTTCCAACCGAAAATTGGTTTCAAGACACGTTATGGTCTTGCTGCTAATCCTTTCGCTGGTGCCGGTGCTGTTGCAGCTGGTGACACGGTTAACGCCGATGCTTCACTTGATGCAAATACAAATGCTTGGTATCGTAGGGTTAAAGTTACAAATCTTATGTAAAATAAGAAACGTGACGATTACCAACTCAAAGAGGGTTCCAAACGGAACCCTCTTTTTTTTATATTAAGTTTATGTTACAGTTTAATTTTGTGTAATAAATACTATGAGAAGGATATATTATGACAAAAACAAAAACAGAATTGTGGAAGAAGGTTAAAAAAATGGATTTAGGTAATCCCGTTATCACCGCCCTAATTGGGTTGGTGATTTTTTATATTGGTTTGAAAATGTTTAGTGGTGGAATGAAGTCAATGGGTAATATGGATCACCTTTCCTATTTTATTCATAACCCCTATTGGATGTTTTTAGGTGGTATTGTTATGACACTATTATGGCAGTCATCATCACTATCCACTACTGCGATAATCGCTCTTGTAGCATCTGGTGCAGTACCACTACCCGCTGCAATAGCGTGTGTACTAGGAGCAAACTTAGGAACAACCGGCACTATATGGTTAGCCGGTGTTTTTGTATCTGATGGACTTCCGAAGGGGGATACTCTAAGAATTGCAATGGCACACACGGGAGTTAATCTGATGATGGCATTATCCCTATTACCATTCGTACATCACATAGCGAGATTCTTGAGTAGATTTTAGTATAAATAGAAGGACATGCATTTAGTAAGTATAGATGATCTGGACTGTACCCAAGTCCAAAAGATTTTTGAAAGTGCTGAAAAGATTAAACGTAATCCTAGTAAGTACCGAAAAAAATTAAGGGGAAAGATTCTCTCAAATCTATTCTATGAACCATCTACCAGAACCAGTTCTTCCTTTCACGCTGCCATGTCCAAACTTGGTGGTGATGTTATATCCATTAATGAGATAACATACAGTAGTGTTGCAAAGGGGGAAAACCTAGAAGATACAATTGTCACTATGGGAAACTATAGTGACATTATTGTTTTGAGAAGTAAATTTGCTGGTGATGCACAGAAGGCAGCAGATGTAAGTACTGTTCCAATTATTAATGCTGGTGATGGTATTGGTGAACATCCTACTCAAACATTATTGGACTTATATACCATATGGGAAAAGTTTGGGAGAACACACAATCTTACTGTTACGTTTATTGGTGATATACAGAATGGACGCACAGTAAAATCTTTGAATAAATCATTAGAGAAATGGTGTGCTTTACATTTCAGAGACACATACAATACAACTGACCTACCGAAGTCGGATGTATACTATTTTACCAGAGTACAGAAAGAACGAGGTAGTGAAGGTTCTTATCGTATGACAGGTGAGATGGTAAGTAAGTTTCCAGATGATTGTATTGTAATGCATCCCTTTCCAAGAAACGAAGAAATTCCTAGATGGTTTGATGGTGATCCACGAGCAAGATATTTTGAACAAATGAGAAATGGACTATATGTAAGAATGGCATTGTTACTGCAATATAAATAATTTTATGTTCGATTCAAAGTATCCCATACTTGCGGCATGTATGAATGGTGGTTCTGATTTGGGATTAGCAATTGCTTGTCGCAAAGCTGGAATTTTTCCTAGTATATACTTTCCTAGAAATGGTGAGAAGAAAGAAGGGGAATTAACTACACCTTTTGTCGATCATCAATTATCTTCATATGGTTCTAATCAAATCAATGTTGGGGTAATGTCTATTCATAATTGTAGTAATAGAAATTTCATCAACATTTTATTAAAACATAATGTTTCACATCTTGAAATTTGGTCAGAAATTGATGTTGATAGTATTAGGTATAATAGAATTGGTAAAGATAGATCAATGGAATTGGCATCAGCAAATATTGATATGCTAAAGGATAATGGTACTAAAATTCTTAGAAGAACAAAAGGTGTGACTACTAGGATAAGTGATGCAATATGTGTTAAGGGCTCAGATACCGCTGGACATTGCAATCAGAGTATGACAACAAAAGAACTATTCCTCGCACAAAAAAATGCAACTCCGTTTGTTCCAGTAATTCCATATGGTGGGATTGGTACATCTTCACAAGTAAAAGAATATATTGAACTTGGTGCTGAATGTGTTGCAGTAGGAACACTGTTAGCGTCATCAAAAGAAAGTTGTTTATCAGAAGACGTAAAAAACACAATGACTCAAGTGAATAGTTTATGTATTACTAGGATGCCCGATACCGACCAAAATACTCTTATTCTTGGAGATAAAGAAGAAGTATTGAATACTTCTGGTAGAAACAGACAGGATTCTTTGTCGGAAGGGTTATATGGAGATGGTAAAACAGGTCATATGTATGCTGGGAAGTCTATAGATCATGTAACAGAAATACGATCTGTAAAGGAGATAGTAGAGGAACTTGTGAAGGAGTTATAAATAGTTATATGATTATGAGACTTGTGAAATATTATGCATGGTTTATCCTGGCGATTGTCCTATTAATTGTTTCCAACGTATTAGGTAGATACTTTTTTGATCTGCGATTTGATTTTGCAGTTGATGTTTCTTGGCAACTATATGGTATGTTAATTATGTTGGGTGCAAGTTATAGTCTCGCAAAAGGTACACATATCAGAACTGATATTTACTGGAAACGATTTTCAGATAGAACAAAGGCATTAATTGATTTGGGAGGATACTGTTTGTTCTTTCCAACTTTCGGTATACTGACTTATATTGCGGCTGTGGATATGTGGAAAAGTATTTTGATTGATGAAAGAAGTTCTGCTACTATGTCACAGTTGGTCATTTGGCCATTGAAAATTGGAATTACGATGGGCCTGGTACTTTTATTGTATCAAGGAATAATTGAGGTGAGGAAACTTTGGTTGCGATTGTAATGTTGGTGACAATGATAGCGGGTATCTTTGTAGGTATTCCTGTTAGTTTCACTCTCATATTTCTTGCATTAGGATTTGGTTATATTAGTATGGGTGAGAATGTTTTTGATCTCGCATACTATAACCTTGTAGGCGGTTTGTCAAATGAAGTGTTCATGGCAATACCTATGTTTATATTCATGGGGTATGTTTGTCAACGAGCAGGATTGATTGAAGGATTATTTGACAGTCTAAAGAAAGTTACCAATAATCTTTATCTTGTAGTCATTGTAATTGCAGTTCTGATTAGTCTCGCAACTGGAGTCGTGGGTGCATCTGTCACCCTATTAGGTATCATGGCTGCACCACAGTTAATGAGATTAGGTTACAATCCTAAACTAACTGCCGGTGTTATAGCGGGTGGTGGTTCTCTGATTATGATTCCACCTTCTGTTCCTCTGATAGTCATGGCACCGACCATGAATCTTAACATTATAGACTTGTATGCCGGAAGTTTAATTCCAGGCATCATGATTGCAGCTATGTATGTGGTGTACTGTTATCTGGTAGAAAAACCACAAAAACGAGAAACATACCCTACTTTGCAAAATTTGTCAAGGGTTCTTTTAGATATTTTTCCGCTCGCATTTCTCATATCTGCTGTGTTAGGTTCTATGTTGTTTGGACTTGCAACCTCTACAGAGGCAGGAGCATTTGGTGCAGTCGGTGCTCTCATTCTTGCAAGTAGACGATTGACGTTTGATACATTACAAGATGCACTATTAAAAACATGCGATACATCTGCCGTAGTGATGTTACTCGCTATTGCATCTACTATTTTCGGTGCCGTATTTACCGCATTAGGGGGAGACACGATTATAGTAGATGCACTTAATTCCCTATCCATACCACCTTGGGCGTTGGTTGGATGTATACTGGTACTCTGTCATCTATTAGGATGGCCGTTTGAGTGGCCGGTAGTGGTATTAGTATTTGTCCCTATATTCCTACCCGTACTTGTTGCGTCTGGTGTAGACATGCTATGGTTTGCAGTTTGTTTGGGTATTGTAATCCAGACTGCATATCTGACACCACCAGTTGCATTAACCTCTTATTATTTGAAACAGGTTATGCCAGAATGGGATCTAGGAATGATATTTAAGGCGATGATGCCTTTTATGTGGATACAGGTTCTTGCAGTAGTAATACTATTTCTTGCACCTAGTATCGCAACATGGTTTCCAAAATATCTAGAAACCACTCGTACAGAAAGTATAAATAAAGTAGAAGGGGAAATAGACTTTCTCCGAATGACAAAACCAAAGTGAATATATTAAAGGTTGAAGGAGTAAATAATGAAGATTATCTTAACAGCACTCGCCGTGCTACTTTTCACCACAACTACCGCACTTGCAGAAACTAAAATTCGTATTGCAAGTTCTTTTCCTGCTATCAGCACATTCAATGAACAGGCACAATTTATTGCAAAGCGTGTTTATACATTAACTGATGGTAAGGTTCAGATGGAAGTTAAACCATCAGGGAGTCTCGTACCCGCTTTCCAAGTATTAGACGCAACGGCATCTGGTGCAGTTGAGGCAGCTTGGACACAGAGTTATTATTGGGTAGGGAAAGATAAAACACTTTCTCTTTTCAACAGTCCTCTAGGTGGTCCTTACGGGATGGATGGAATTGATTTCCTTGGATGGATGTTTCATGGTGGAGGACTTGAACTCTATCGTACATTCTATCAAAAGAAATTGGGATTGGATGTAGTTCCATTTCCTTCTATGCCTACACAAAATCAACCTTTGGGTTGGTTCCATCGTCCCATCAAAAATCTTGCAGACTTGAAAAACTTTAAGTGCCGTCAGACAGGTATTAACGTAGAGTTGTATGCTCGTATGGGTATGCAGACTATCGGGATGCCTGGTGGTGAAATTCTTGCTGCTGGACAGAAGGGTGTTATCAACTGTGCAGAGTTTGTTGGTGGACTTGAGGATGAACGTCTAGGGTTCCCTACAATCTGGAAGTACTACTATCTGAATAGTTTGCATGAACATTCAAATACTGGTGATCTTCTTATCAACGGAGAAGTTTGGAGAAGTCTTACCAAACAACAACAGACTGCAATTCGTTCTGCCGCATACGAATCATATCTGTGGTGGTTAACTTGGATCCAACGTGAGAACGGTAAAGCACTTGGACGAATGATTCGGGATCATGGTGTGAAGGTTATGCAAACACCATCTGATATTCTGGTTGCAGAATTGAAAACCATTGATGAAATGTTTGCAGAGGAATCTGCAAAGAACCCTTGGTTCAAGAAGGTTCTCGCAAGTCAGAAAGCATATGCTGCTAAAGTCGTTCCTTATAAGAATGTAGCATTTACACCCTATAAGTATGCTGCCGATTACTATTGGGGATTAAAGTAGACTAAATAGTAGCATGATATTGATACAGAAACAACACTGTGTCACGGTAAATGTAAACTACTGGATGCCAGATTATCAGAATATTCTTCAAGAATTTATTTGGCAAACTGATGATTACATTCCTCAATTGCCACGAGTCCATGATTTCTTGAACTTTTGGCATAAAGAAATAGACGCTGTGGTAAGTGAAGTTTTTGTATCAATTCACAATAAACGAGAGTGGAGAATGACGGATTATATTAGGGAGATCTAATGCCTTATGAATCGGAAAGATGTAAAAATTGTGGACATGAATCTCATTGTGGAGTTCCACTTAAAAAAAATTTGGATGGTATGAACGGCGAAGAAATCGAAGTATGTAAATATTGTCGTTGTAAAAAATGTACTACACCAGATTGGGGATAAGATATGGCACAAGCAAGATTTGTAACAGATCAACCAGATAAGTTAGATTACGCAAGTCCAACTCAATTTAAGTTTGAAATAGACCAATTACCCAAGGTAGTATTTTTCAATGTATCTTGTAATTTACCTGGCGTATCTATGTCATCAACAGTACAAGAAACACCAACATTGGGTAGAGATATACCTATACATGGTTCTAAAGTAGACTTTGAAGAATTCACTATGACTTTTATGGTAGATGAATATCTAGAGAATTATAGAGAACTACATTCATGGTTAATGGCACTTGGATTTCCACAAGATAAAAAAACGGATAGACAAGAATGGGTTGATACAGTAAGTAGATATCCAGATAGAGATGCCAGTAGAGACCAAAGATTATATTCTGATGCAACTTTATTTATTTTATCAAATAAAAATAACCCAATAACTAAAGTTCATTTTTATGACATGTTTCCACTTACTCTATCAGGACTAGATTATTCACAAGATGCAACTGATGTAGAATATTTACGAGCAACTGCTAGTTTTGCATATATGTTATATGAGTTTGAAAATGTATAAATACTTGTAAGGAGAATAACAATGGCTAGACTTAAACTCAAGTGGTTAATAGCTCATCATCCACAATATCTTTTTGTCCGTACTGCAAAAGCATTTCGTGACGAACTAGAGAAGAGGTGCCCTGGCGAGTTCGATATTGAAATTCTTACTATGAAAGATTATATTGAACAATATAATGAAATACCAGAATTAAATTTGAAACCACATTCAGTGAATGGGTTGGAGAAACATTGGGAAACTTATAAACATTCTGACGCTAAAGATATTTTCAAACCTGTTGCTTGGTCTGAAATAAAAAAGAAATGGAAAGCATATTTTTCAGCACTACAGGATGGACGTATAGATATAAGTCAGACTCAAATTACAGTTATTGGTTTACATTTATTCAAACCTTTCGCTGCATTAGACCTTCCATTTTTATTTAGAGATCACGATCATGTAACTAAATCTTTAGATGGTAAAGTTGGTAAATCACTACGCAAGTTAATTGAAAATAAAACGGGAATAAAATCTTTAGGTTTTACATACTCTGGTGGATATAGAATTATTGGTTCTAATCACGATATAGAAAATATCATTGACTTAAAAGATACTCCAATACAGACTGTTCCTACTACTACTGCTATGTGGAATGAATATGGTAGTAAAGCATTTCGGCGTATAGAGTTGGATATTGAAGAGACTAAAGATTTTGCAAATAAGAAATCTGCCATAGAAACAACGTATCTACGATTTAATGGTACAAATATTCTAAAGACAAATCATTCTATGTTCTTGACCAGTATTCTAACAGGTTCTTCATTGTTTGATAAATTAACATCTATACAACAAAAAGCATTTGAGGAATCTGCTTTCGCAGTATCTAAAATTGAAAGAAAGTGGTCACTAGAAGATTGTGAAAAATATGAAAAAGAAGCAGAGTCAAAAGGAATTCAGATAAGAGAAATCAGTGAAGAAGAAAGACAGATTCTTCAAGATAATTCTTATAAAGCTTACAACTCTTTTTATGAGAATCAACATCCAAATGGTTTGGATGGTAAAAAAACAGATGAACAAACTTACAACAATCGCAAACGGATAGTTGACAATATTAAAAAGTTATAAATAGGTTTGAGCAGACAGGATATACTTTAACAAGTAATAACCTTCAGTCTCAAATATCGAAGAGATAAGATAAATATAGAAAGTGTTTATCCTACCCCTGCTCACCCTTTGAAGGATATATAATGGATAAACTTGAAGAACTAAAACATGAGGCAAGAGAAGATCTTGCTATCACCCGTCTTGAACATCTCGATCAAGAATCCTACAAAAACCAAACTATCAAACCTAAATGGTTGGAATACAAAACTCGTTATGAGTTATTGAAAACCCAAGCCCATATTAAGTATACAAAACTCTATCGTGATAAATGGGAATATTACGGTGGTAAGTCAGATGCTAAAGTCTACGCAGCAAAACCGTTTGACATTAAGGTTTTGAAAACGGACTTGGGTATGTATATTAATGCAGATAATGAAATAATAGAACTTCAAGCAAAAATTAGTTATTACGAGATAATCATCAAATACATTGATGGTATTATTAAATCCATTGATAGTCGTGGATGGGATATTCGTAATGCACAGGATTGGAAAAAGTTTGAGGCGGGTATGATGTAATGTACATCCCTACTCTTGACGATGAGTTTTATAACCAACCCCTCAATCTTGATATAACAAATCGTTGTCCATTACAATGTCCAGCATGTTTACGTCAAAGTGGATGGTATAAGGAAAATAGAAAATTATATAAAGAAATGTCAGTTGGAGATATTATAAAATGTGCAAAAACAATTTCAAGAATTTCATTATGTGGACAACAATCTGATCCTCTTTGTCATTCACAAATATTAGACATTCTTTGGATTTTACATTCTGTAAACTTAGATATACATACTGCAACTTCTCATAATTCTGAAGAGTTTTATGAAGAGGCTTTTAATTTATCTGGTAAAAAAACTACTTGGGTTTTTGGGTTAGATGGACTACCCGAAGATAGTCATAAACATCGTGTTAATCAAAATGGGGTCCATTTATTTGAGATGATGAAGATGGGCGCAAGAATGGGAGCTAACATTGCATGGCAATATCTTGTATTTAATTACAATCAAGATTCGATAAGTTATGCGAAAAAAATGTCAGAACATTATGGTATAGAATTTAGATTATCAAAATCTTCTAGATGGGATAAAACTACGAGGCATCTTAAACCAGATGAATATTGGTGTGCTTAAACCACAATGTATGATAAAAAATAAAATGAATTGTACTGCATGTTTAGGACATTCAGCGGAAGGATATCTAACTCCTTGTTGTTGGATTGATGCCTTTCCAGAACATAGGGGTATTGCACAAGATATATTTTACCAACAAAAATTCTTAATAAGTAATAATAAGAGTATAAAAGATATAACACAATCACAGGAATGGATTGACTTTTATACCTTGTTATGGAATGAACCAGACAAAGCACCACCTGTCTGTCACAAAATGTGTGATGAGAAGAGTATTATAGATAATTATGGAGATTAAATATGGATGCTGATTTATATATTAAGTTATATTCAGATGTAGTTTCAGATGATGTGTGCGAAGAAATAATTGATGGAAACGATACAACCTTTACCCCATCAACTTATTCTACACATGCTGGTAAAAGTGCGAATACACCAGAGAGAGTAAGGATGGATGAGTTCTGGATTCGCAAAGACAGTGTTTATTATCAACCTGTCTTAAAAAGTTTTGAAACTGTTATTGAGAAGTACAAGAAAGATTTTCCAAATTTTACTGTACAACATACAACAGACTTTCGGATTAACCGTTATTCAGAAGGACACTTTATGTCTAGACATGTAGATAATATACATCATAGTCATGGACAAGAATGGGGATACCCTCAAGTGTCTGCATTGTTGTTTCTAAATGATGATTATGATGGTGGAGAATTTCAAGTATCTAACTCAATTTTTAATCCATCAAAAGGTTCTGCTATCATCTTTCCATCTAATTTTATGTACCCTCATTCGGTAAGTGAAATTATAAAGGGTACTCGTTGGAGTATAGTAACATGGTTGATGTAAATGTACATAAATGTTTTCCTACTATCATATATGAGTTTGAATATGAGGCTATAGATAAACATTTAATGGAGTCATATATAATACAAGTAAGAAAAAATCACAAATATCATACTGATGATGATTTACATGTTCTTTCTTACTTTGCAAGATTGCGAGATATGGTTAAAGAAGTATCAAGACAATACCTTGATGATTTAGAATATGAATATGATAGCTTAGAAATTACTGGTATGTGGGCTAATAAATTATTTGAAGGAGATTCCCATCCTCCACATACACATTCAAACAATGTTCTATCGGGAGTATATTATTTAAGTACATCAGATAAAACATCACCTATTCAGTTTTTTGACCCAAGAGTGCAAGCTCATGTCATGAAACCTAGAAATAAAGCAAACTGGAATAATGCTAGTATGTTACAATTTGATTCAGTAGAAGGTAAGGGTTTTATTTTTCCTTCATGGTTGCAACATTGGGTTCCCCCCACAGGAGATGAACGCATAAGTATATCATGGAACATTTTAGTTCGTGGAGAGTATGGAGAACCTAACACATTGCAAAATGCGAATATCTAAAAAAAATGAAGTTTACTTACAACTCAATAATATATCCAGTAGTGAAAGTGCTGAACTGTCTGACTTCTTTACGTTTGAAGTCCCAGGCTTTAAGTTCATGCCCGCATACCGCAATAGAGTTTGGGATGGAAAAATACGTTTATTCTCCCCCGCCTCAGGTGAAATATATGTCGGATTGTTACCGTATATAAAACAATGGTGTAAAGATAATGGGATACGATATGAAATTGAAGCAGGGGTCGAAGAAAAAAGAACTCTTGCCAGAAGTGTGGTCCAAGGGTTTATTCGACAACTTAAACCCAAATCCCGTGGAAAATCACTTAAAGTGCGTGATTACCAAATTGATGCTGTTCATCATGCACTGTCCAGAGATCGTTGCCTTCTTGTTAGTCCTACTGCTTCTGGTAAGTCTCTTATAATATATTCTATTGTTAGATATCATCAAATGAGTGAAAGGAAGACACTCATTATAGTACCGACTACTTCACTTGTTGAACAAATGTACAAAGACTTTGAAGACTATGGTTGGAGTTCTGGTACATACTGTCAGAAAATTTATCAGGGACATGATCGTAAAGTAACCAAAGATGTAGTTATATCTACTTGGCAGTCTTTATATAAAATGAATAAGAAATACTTTGAACAGTTCGATGTCATTATAGGTGATGAAGCACATCAATTCAAAGCAAAATCACTTACCAGTATTCTTACAAAACTTCATTTGTGTAAATACCGATATGGATTAACAGGTACGTTAGACGGTACTCAAACTCATAAACTTGTGTTAGAGGGATTGTTCGGGCCTGTAAAGGACGTTGTAACTACCAAAGAATTGATAGACAAAAAGACACTTGCAAGTTTGAGAATAAAGTGTATAATACTTAAACATAGACAAAAAAGAGAAAGGATGACTTATGCAGAAGAACTACAACATCTCGCCGGAGAACCTAAAAGGAATAAGTTCATTAGTGACCTGTTACTACATCTTAATGGCAACACTCTTTGTTTATTCCAGCTTGTAGAAAAACATGGTAAAATATTATATGATGGATTAAAGGAAGAAGAAAATGTATTTTTTATATACGGTAAAACTGACACTAAGGAACGTGAAGAGATACGTCATATCGTTGACGCATCGAAAAATTCCACCATTATTGCTTCCTATGGTGTTTTTAGCACTGGCATTAATATTCGTAACATCAACAACATCGTGCTCGCCAGTCCAAGTAAATCAAAAATTAGAGTGCTTCAATCAATTGGAAGAGGGTTGCGTACATCATCAACTAAAGATTCCGTTTTGATTTTTGATCTGGCAGATGACATTTCCTACAAAGAACGTAGAAACTTCACATTGAATCATTTCATGGAAAGAATAAATATCTATAACGAACAACAATTTAATTATGAGATAAGTAAAGTTAATTTATATAAGAGTATTAAGCTATCTCATAAGCAACCAACATAAGTACTATACACCTTTGGTCGTCTAGAGTCAAGTTCCATTTGAAAAATAAAAGGGAGTTGACATTTCTCTCTGCATCCTGTATAGTATGACAAGTATAAATTAAAAGGAGTTGTAATGGCTAGAAAACCCAAAGGTGAACATTACGTTAATAATAAAGAATTCCTACAGGCAATGATTGAGTGGCGTGAACGTGTTGATGAAGCAGAAAATAGTGGAAAGACTCCACCCCAAGTTACTAATTATATTGGTGAATGTTTTTTGAAGATTGCAACCCATTTATCATATAAACCTAATTTTATTAACTACACATACAGAGAAGAAATGATATGTGATGGTATTGAAAACTGTCTACAGTATATTAAAAATTTCAATCCTGAGAAATCTAATAATCCATTTGCATATTTTACACAGATAATTTATTATGCTTTTTTACGAAGGATAAACAAAGAGAAGAAACAAAGTCATGTGAAAAATAAGATGTTAGAAAAACAAGAGGTAATGTCATACACTACTATGGAACATGATGATCGTACTTACAACGTGGGAAATATTGACTTAAATAATTTCTTACCAGATGAAGATGTATATAAACCTAAACAAAAAACTACTAAAACAAAAAAGAATTTAGAAGTATTCATGGAGCCGGATATTGAAAATAGCAATAGTAACTGATACTCATTTTGGTGCAAGGAATGACAACCAAAATTTTAATGAGTATTTCTATAAATTTTATGACAATGTGTTTTTCCCCTATCTAAAAGATAAGGGGATTAGTACTTGTGTTCATATGGGTGATGTTGTTGATAGGCGTAAGTTTATATCATACAAGATTGCAAATGATTTTCGCAAACGATTCATTGGACAGTTCCAGAAAGAAGGTATTGATTTACACATTATTATTGGTAATCACGATACTTACTATAAGAACACCAACGATGTAAATGCGATGGAAGAACTTGTTGGACAAGACAGGTTCAAAATTTATACAATGCCAGAGGTAGTCGAATTCGATGGTGTTCCAGTTCAATTTATACCTTGGATTAATTCTGGTAACTACGATGCATCTATGGCTGCATTGTCTCGTTCTCCAGCACAGATTGCAATGGGACACTTAGAAATTGATGGATTTGAAATGTTCAAGGGTGGACATAGACATGAAGGTTCATATGATAGACAGATTTTTAGTAGATTCGATATTGTAATGAGTGGACACTTCCATCATAAATCTGATGATGGACATATCTATTATCTTGGCACACCATATGAGATTTACTGGAATGACTGGCAAGACCCTAAAGGCTTCCATGTGTTCGATACAGAGACAAGAGAACTAGAACGTATAGTAAATCCTTATACTTTGTTTGAAAAGATTTATTACGATGATACTAGTAAAGATTATACTAAACATGACTTTGAAAAGTATAAAGAAAAGTATGTCAAATTAATCGTAGTAAATAAAAAGGATATGTTTAAATTTGATGTTTTTGTTGATAAACTTTTAAAGGCAGATGCTTATGAAGTTAAGGTTATTGAGGACTTTTCGGAGTTGGATGCTGAGAATGTTAGTGATGACATTGTTGAAAATACGCAAGATACTATGACACTGTTAGAGATGTATATTGATGAATTACCTGTAGACTTGAGTAAATCTAGACTCAAGAATAAAATGAGAGAACTCTATACGGAGGCTCAAGACTTAGAATTATGATCGAAATGAAACTTGTGGATTGGAGAGTGGCAACATTGTTCGTCCAAGAGAGACATTATTCCCCTGTAATGCCTAAACTTACTAAGAAATGGTTAGGTGCTTATCAAGACGATGAACTAGTAGGTGTACTCACATTAGGTTGGGGTACTAATCCTATGGGCACAATCAAGAAGATGTTTCCAGAGTTGACTACTGGTGATTACTATGAGATCGGTAAGATGTGTATGGATGAAGAAATGCCACGCAACTCTGAATCTCAAATGATTAGTGCAACCATGAAGTGGATGAAAGAGAACACACCAGAACGAAAATACCTATACACTTGGGCAGATGGAATAGTCGGTAAACCTGGCTATGTCTATCAAGCAGCAAACTTTCTGTATGGTGGTTTTATATGGAGTGATGTATACGTTTCTGAAACAGGGGAGAAGGTTCATTTCCGTACTATTCAACGTAAGATGAAGAAAGAAATGAATCGAATGGATACAAAGTACGGGCCTCGTCCCAATGATGCTAAAATGGGTGAATTAGGATTCAGTAGAGTATGGGGAAAGCAGTTTCGATATATTCTTCCTATGTCTAAAAAGGATAGGAAGTATCTTAAAAAATCTACATGTGAGTGGAATATAAATTATCCAAAGGGGAAAGATTTACAATGGAAAATTAAACGTCCAGGCGAAACAGATTATGAATTGACAGATATAATACCCTATGAACATAGAGGTGATAGTGTAGACCATAATACTGCTAATGTAAGTAAGGTAGAGAAGAAGTATGGTACTGCAACTTTGGAGGAATTTTTTTGATTACGTTTAAGCAAGTTAGGTGGAAGAATTTCTTATCCACTGGAAATACTTTTACCGAAATAGAACTTGATAGAAACAGTACTACACTTATTATTGGTGAGAACGGTGCTGGTAAGTCTACAATTCTAGACGCAATGTGTTTTGGGTTGTTTGGTAAAGGGTTTCGTTCCATATCAAAACCCCTACTAGTAAATTCTGTTAATGGTAGTGGTACATTGGTAGAGGTTGAGTTTGAAATTGGAAGTAAAAAATTTCTGGTTCGCCGTGGTATTAAACCAAACATATTTGAAATCTATGTTGATGGTAAGATGTATAATCAGGATGCAAATGCAAGAGATTATCAGAAGCACCTAGAACAACAAATCTTAAAATTAAACTATCGTAGTTTTACACAAGTTGTTATTCTAGGTTCTTCTACATTTATTCCCTTTATGCAGTTAAGGGCTCGATATCGTAGAGAAGTTGTTGAGGAAATTCTTGACATACAAATTTTTTCATTGATGAATTTGTTATTGAAAGGTGAAATGAAAACACTCACACAAGATATTAGGGAGATCGAATATGACAAATCATTGTGCGAAGAAAAGATTGAATTACAGAAACAATATATCGGACAACTTAAAAAGAACAAAGATAAAACACTCAAGGAGAAGGTTGAGCTCCTCTCTGGAAACGAAGAAGAAATCTTCATGCGACAAGGAGAAAGTGATTTATTGACTAAAGAAAATGAGGACTTGATTGATAGTATTTCAGATAAAACTAAACTAGATAAAAAGTTAACTAAAATTAATGATATCAAATCTACTCTTACAGAGAAACATAAATCACACTCTACCATGATTAATTTCTTTGAACAAAATGATGATTGTCCAACATGTGAACAACATATAGATGAGAAATTCAAAGATGTAATGATTGATTCTAAACAAACGAAAGCATCTGAATTGATGGAAGGGTTGAAAAGTTTAGAAGAAGAATTGATATCAACTAAAGATCGACTTGTAGATATAAAGGCAATCGCAAAAATAATCCGTGAGAAAGAAGTACAGATTGCTAAAAATAAAAGTAGTGTTGACCAATTAGAAAAGTTTAATGCAAATTTACAAAATGAAATGAATGAACTTTCACAAGAAGGTGGTGTTACTAAAAAGGATAAGGATAAATTGGTTTCATTTGAAAAAGACTTAGTTGGAGTAGATGCATCTCGATCAAAATTAAAAGAAGAAATGATCTATGCAGAAGCAACTAGGAACATGCTACAGGACACAGGTATCAAGACAAAGATTATCAAGCAGTATCTACCTATTATGAACCGATTGATTAATACATACCTAACGTCTATGGAGTTCTATGTGAATTTTACTTTGAATGAGAACTTTGAGGAAACTATCAAGTCAAGGTATCGTGATGAGTTTACCTATGCATCATTTAGTGAAGGTGAGAAGATGCGTATTGACCTTGCGCTGTTGTTTACTTGGAGAGCAATTGCAAAGATGAAAAACAGCACCAATACAAACCTGTTGATACTGGATGAAATCTTTGATAGTTCATTGGACGGTACAGGAACAGATGAGTTCCTAAAGATTCTAAATACGCTAGAAGGTGAAAATGTATTTGTGATTAGTCACAAACAAGATATTCTTGTAGACAAATTTAAGAGTACAATCAAATTTGAGAAGACGAAAAACTTTAGTAATATAATGGAGACATAAAGATGCCTTATGACCCTAAAACAAATCAATGGAAAAACATAACAAAATTACTTAGAGAAAAAAAACCATATGAAGTTAAAAATCCTGACAAGATGACAGATGATGAATTGTTAAAAGATGCTATAAAGGAGTATAAACGTGAGTCAAAGTGAAAGATTTTATGAGTTGTTAGAAACAATGAAAAACACGCATGATGCGAAACGTCATGACTACGCAAATCCAGATGATGTATTTGCAAATTTCAGAACATGCGAACAAGCAGGAATTCCAGCATGGAAGGGTTGTTGTGTACGACTTGGAGACAAGTTCAGTCGCATCATGGGGTTCGCTAAGAAAGAGAAATTGAAAGTCAAGGATGAGAGTATTAAGGATACTCTTATTGATATGGCAAACTATGCTCTTATTGCTCTTATTCTGTATGAAGAAGAACAGGAAAAGGATACACTACAAACATCACTAACCTTTAAGGGTGAGTGGCCTTTAGATGAAGATGGACATAACTTTATGTATGGTAAAGTTACAGTTAATAATGAAGACTCACCAGCATTTTATGGTAGAAAAACTTGGCAGGAAGATCATTGAACATATCGAAACAGGTTAATGTCAGTTTGGGAAAACGGTGTACATTGAAATGTCCTAAATGTCGAAGGACAGAATTCATTGCAAAGGATATACCCATAGATGGTGGTGATTTACCTTTGGAAGATTTTAAAAAACTCGCTGCGAAGTTCGATGATTTGATTCTTTGCGGTGGTGTTGCAGATCCAATATTACATCCACAGTTTCTAGAAATTTTGGAATACTCATATAAGAACGGTAATTGTGTCAGTGTGAGTAATGCCTCCTCACATAGACCTGCTACTTGGTATAAGAAAGCGTTTACAGCGAATCCTGATGCAACATGGATATTCGGTATTGATGGTTTACCTAAAGACAGTCATAAGTACCGATATAATCAGGATGGTAAAAAGTTATTTGAAATGGCACAACTAGCAGTTACTATGGGAATTACAACTGTGTGGCAGTATATCATTTTCAAATACAATGAGAATGACATTGAAGAAGCCAGAGAGTTAGCAGAAGAAAATGATATGCACTTTAAGATATGGAAATCTGACAGGTGGGACAACATGCAAGACCCGTTCCTACCTACCAAGAAAGAGTTTTACAACACAGGTAGGAGACAACGACCTGCTCATTTTGTAGGTGAAGTATGAGACAACCAAAATGTTTAGATCCTGATGGTGCAGAACCATATGGACACCATCAAACAGGACACATTATGCCGTGTTGTTATGTTTGTGTCAATCAACCAGAGAAAAACTTTCCTGATATAGCACATATGTATGCAGATCATTTGAAGATAGAGAATAACGATAGCATAGATGATATCATTAACTCTACAGAGTGGCAGGAACATTATGAGAAGTTGCGTTCACCTGATGCAGAGTGGCCAAAGATATGTGAGAAATTTTGTGGAGACCAGTGGAGATAATGGGAAAACGTAGTAACTTTGAACGGAAACCTAGAGACTTTTATCCTACCCCGTTTGAAGCGGTAGAACCTCTAATTGAGCATCTACCAAAAGGATTTACATTTGCAGAACCGTGTGCTGGTAATGGTGCGTTAGTAGGACACTTAGAGTGGCATGGTGGTACTTGCATGTGGGCAAGTGATATCGAGCCCCAACACAAGGGAATACCCACACAGGACTATAAGGATGTGTGGAGAGATGAATTACTAGAGTCGGAATTTGTTATTACAAATCCGCCATGGGCAAGGCACACATTACATCCCATGATAGAACATTTTGGAGAACTACGACCTACTTGGTTTCTGTTCGATGCAGATTGGATGCATACGAAACAGAGCGGTTATTATACAGAACACCTACATAAGATCGTGAGTGTAGGTCGAATTAAATGGTTTGGTAATATGACAGGCAAGGACAATTGTGCATGGTATTTGTTTGACATGTCTGCTAAACCTAGAGAGGGGACCATATTTTATGGACGGTGAAATTTATAAACTAACAGAAGCAAATAGCATTACGCTACAAGTATCACTTGAAGGTGTGAGCGAAGACTGCAATCGTGTAGAATTGAAAAACAATCTTATTGCTACAATGCAGAACTTTCAAGGTGTAGGATTGTCTGCTAATCAGTGTGGTATTTTTGAACGGGTGTTTGTCATGTATGATGATTTTCAGAAACGTGAAGCGATAGCGTGTTTTCATCCAGAGATTACTCACTACGGAACAGAAACTACATTAGAAGATGAGGGCTGTCTTACTTATCCTGGCTTGTGGTTAAAGATTAAACGCCCAGTCATGATTGAGGCTCAGTTTGAAGATGAGCTCGGAGAAGTACATACAAAAAAATACTCTGGACTAGAATCCAGAGTATTTCAGCATGAGATGGATCACATGAACGGTAAGAACTTTACCGAAAGGGTTGGGAAACTGAAACTCGATATGGCATATAAACGTAGAGAGAAACAGTTACAGAAGGCAGAACAGTATTCTAAGTTTAGGCAACTAACTTAATGAAGCGGTTCAGAAGAACCCGACTTGATACTTTACCTTTCATCGACTTTCCAAAGGCACTTTTGAGTTTTGCTTTTGAGGCACCAACTAGGGCATCATCAAGTCCAGCGTTTTCAACTTCAAGACTTGAACCACCAGGCAGAAGATAGTATTCATCATAACCTGTAACATCACCAGTTACAGCATAGAACTTTTCTTTGTTCACTTTTTTGAGGATTACTTTCATTTCATCACTGTAAGAAGGAATGTTTGTAACCCAAGAAATGGCGTTCTTATCAATGCGTCCTGACCGACCTGTTCCAGCAATGAAGAACCCAACTACGTTCATACCATCTATCCGACCTTTAAGAACACGCAACAGAGTGTTAGTCATATCAGTTACAGTGTATTTTTTGTTGTTGACAGGGTCGGTGATAATTGTTTCTTCACGATAGTATCCACCAAAACTAACAGTCGTATCATTGTGTACATTGTTTTTTTCATCAAAGATACTATCATACTTACCTTGGATACGATTGGAAGCACCGTCAGTCAAGAAGATAGTGTGTATCTTCTGGACACCAGCATTTTTCTTGAACTTTTCTACCAAGTCCATTGTAACGATAATGGCATCATTCAAAGGTGTTCCACCCATGTTTAAGATCGGGGCTACTTCATAAGGATAACCTTCAGAACTCCAATCACGATATCCACCATAGCGGTTAATCATCATGAACAGATTTACCATCATGCGATTTTCTTCAGCAAGAGTCATATCACTGGAAAAGAACTCCAACAAACGGAAATCTTTTAGAACAATATCTCCAGCTTTGAACTTCTGCAAACCTTCTTTTGATTCCATGAATTTCTCACGTTCATAGTAGTCCATACTCCGAAGTGTGGAAGACTGATATGCATCAGAGAAAGCAAGAACCCGAAACGGAATTTTTGCACGGCGACAGAACCATACAAGGTTCATAGTCTGAATGAGAGTACTCTTTAGGTTATCGTGCATGGAACCAGACCAATCCAAAATCATTACCATACCGTGATTGGTAGCACCAGGCAGTACAGTCACTTTCTTGAACAAATCTTCATTGTACTTGTAAGTGTGAAGTTTACTCATATCAAGAGAACCAGTTTTTGAAGTAGCAGCACGAGCATAGGCATCGGCAGACTTCTTCATTTCAAACTCTTTCACCATGTAGGCGACAGTTTTCTTGTTCTCTTTTTTAACAGTGTCTACTTCTTCAACACATTTAGTGAAGTACAAAGTTCCTTGAGTTGAATCATCACGACACTTGTTATACCACTTGTCTACATCAGCAAGCATTTCCTTATAACCAACAACGAATTTTTCACTATCAATTTTAGGAATGTTTCCATAGACACGATCTTTAGCAGATGTATCCCGAAGGGATTCCATAACCTTCTTGGCGATATCATCAGTCTCGGCAATAGGAACTCCACCTAAACCCGTGGATTTTTCTCCACCTTCAACAGAACTGGTTTCAGACTTGGTATTAGTATCGTTACCGTCATCACCATCATCATTACCACTAGTAGTTCCATCTTCTTTTCCCTCATCTTTACCAAGTGAATCTTCAAATTCTTTAAGCGCTTTTTCCATCGCATCATTGTCACCAGATTTCATGGCGTCAGCGAATTCTTTTGCAAGTTCTTCTTCTGATTTACCAGTGTCACCTTTTTCAGTACCAGTATCACCGGCACCATCTTCACCTGTTTCACTAGCATCTGCACCAGAACCATCAGTAGGAGCAGACTCACCACTACCGTCAATAGGATTACCCATTGCACCGTCATCGGCATTTTCTGGTTCACCGTTTGAATCTGGATTTTCTTCCATGAACTTGAAGATTTCTTCTGCGAGAGACAGAACATCTTCTTCAGTCTCAACAGTAGCAACCTTTTCCATGAGAGGACGTTCATCATCAGAGAACGGAATTGCAAGATCACTTGTCTTGTAGAAGATATTGATACGATCAATAAATCCGAAAGTACCAACATTGCGATCTTTAGTACCGAAGAAATCTTTCTTGATTAGATCAGCATATCCACGTTTGAAAACACCAACGAGGCCGGGATATTTGCGTTTTGCAAATTTCTCAATACGAGCATCTTCAATGATGTTTACGAAGGAATGAGCAATCTTGCGTGCTGCTGCAGCTTCTAGCATGTCTAGGGGCGTCCACAGTGCGTGACCTACCTCATGTCCTAGCATTAGATCATGTTCAGAGTTAGTCATTTCCTCATCTTTCCAGATGGGGAGTCCCAACTCACGAGTCTTAGAATTGAAGTATGCAGTCTCCATCTGTTTGTAGACTACATTGATATCTTCTTCTGAGAGCAACTTAGCAAGTGTCGATTTATTTTTCATCATATATAGATCCTACCACACTCAAACAGGTTTTGTCAACAGTTTTTTTTCTCTTGCAATATCGTCTTTTATTGCAGCACGAATTCCTTCAGCGGCAGGAGTATTACCCTTAACCTTTTTGAGCTTCTCCAACAACGTAATTACCTCTTTATTTCTCATCATATATACATTATCGCATATTGGTCATGTTTTGTCAACAAGAATCTTTTTTTAAATCCCTTTAGAATCAATGACTTACAAAAAAGATTCTTATTGACAAAAGTTGTTACGGTATGTTATGATCTATATATAATGAGAAAGGTTACTTATGACTGTTGAATTGCTCTTACTTTTGATACTGCTGGTTTTGGTTGTAGCTATGCTCCCAAAATTGGTTGGTTTTATCCTCAAGGGATTCGTCCTACTTTGCGCCTTTGTGGGTATTTGCGTGTTAACTATTTCTATTTTGTCATAAAAAAACACTTGACAAAACATGACCCATATGCGATAATAAGACTTAATTGATGAGAAGGAGTTCTAATATATGATGTATCTGTCACCACGGAAAAAGTTGTTTGTCGATACCGCTTCAGAAATGTTCGGTAACGGTGCAATTGTTTCCAAAGCCATGATGAAGGAAGCTGCTGATAAATGCGGTGTTCCTCTTCCCTATTGGATGCAAGAGAAGTGCAAGGTTGGTTATAACCAATTTAAGTTGCCTTCAGAAGAAGCACCAAAAGTGGTTGAGAACGCCCCTGCTGCTTCGGGAGAAGTTGGTACTGTGAATTTGGTTGCGACCAATATGGAGACTCAAAATTTGGTTCCTTCCAAGTTTGAGGGTTTCGTTGCTTGGGGTAACTACGCCACACTCAAGAAGATTGTTGCTTCTAATATGTTCTATCCCGTCTTTGTTACTGGTTTGTCTGGTAACGGTAAGACACTCATGATTGAACAGTTACACGCCGAAGCTAAGAAAGAACTTATTCGGGTGAACATCACCATCGAAACTGATGAGGATGATCTGCTCGGTGGTTTCCGACTCGTTAACGGTGAAACCAAGTTTGTGCCTGGACCTGTTATTGAAGCAATGGAACGTGGTTGCACTCTGCTTCTTGATGAGTGTGATTTGGGTTCTAACAAGTTGCTTGCATTGCAGCCTGTCCTTGAAGGAAACGGTGTTTTCTTGAAGAAGGTTAACAAGTGGGTTAAACCTAAAGATGGGTTCAACATCTTTGCTACTGCCAATACTAAAGGTAAGGGTTCAGAAGATGGTCGGTTCATTGGAACTAACATTCTGAACGAAGCGTTCCTAGAACGGTTTGCGATTACGATTGAACAGCCCTATCCTACTGCTGCTATCGAAAAGAAAATTGTTCTTGGTTCGATGAAGAAGTATGGTTCGGTTGATGAAGATTTTGCTTCCAATCTTGTAACGTGGAGTGAAGTCATCCGTAAGACCTTCTATGATGGTGGTGTTGATGAAGTCATCTCGACTCGCCGGTTGGATCACATCTCAAAAGCGTTTGCGATTTTCGGTGACAAAATGAAGTCCATCGAATTGTGTGTCGCTCGGTTTGATGAAGATACTAAGGAATCCTTCCTTGACCTCTATACCAAGATTGATGCTGGTATATTGGAAACTGAAACAGAAGAAGATGATGCATATTCAGAGGACGCTGTTCCTACTGATGATGACCCTGCCTTCTAAAAAAAGTTTATATAGGTACTTGACTTTTTGATATAAGTACCTATATAATAGGTACAGATAGCAGTTCGTAAGTCTATCGAAGGGAGTTTTGGTTGGTTCTCCAAAAAAACCAACCATTTAACGCATCGCCTAATGGGATGCATAACGCAATCTTGCTTAGTAAAGGAGATAAACAATGGTTACGAGCAAAGCATTACCAAGTCTATTCGACAATTTCAATCAACTAACGCCCTATGCAGTTGGGTTTGATCGAGTCTTCGATCAACTCAATCGGTATGTAGATAACAATGTAACGTCTACAGGGTTCCCGCCTTATAACATCCGAAAGGAAGGTGACTATAATTATGTCATTGAATTGGCACTAGCGGGTTTCGGTAAAGAAGATATCGAAGTAGAAGTTGCCGATAGCACCTTGACAATTCGTTCTACGAAGAAACCTCTTAATGAGGATGTAGCATCAAACGATGATACAGTTTATCGTGGAATTTCATATCGTAAGTTTGATCGGAAGTTTACTCTTGCAGAAGATGTAGTAGTAAATGATGCAAAACTTGCAAATGGTATGCTAATTCTTGAATTGGAACGTGTTGTACCAGAAGCAAAGAAGCCTCGACTTATTGATATTAAGTAGAGTTATATGGAGAGGGTACTTGACAAAAGGTGCCCTCTCCTTTATTATGGAGATATTATGGGAATAAAAACATTTGATAAATGGCCAGACGGCAGTACTACAGTAGATAAGGAACACTGGAGCTCTAACGACCCTGTTCCAGATGAGAAACCATCCGAAGATTTTCAAACCCCTGATCCAGAAGAAGAAGGTAATAACTTAGGATTAAAGGTTGCTATTCGACCTATTAATACGTTTAGTATTATGCGAGCAGAAATGCCTCTAGAAATTGTTGATGAAATTAATCAGCATATTGATGATAATATTTTACCCAATTCAACAGATTTTAGTGATGGTTTAGTAGGACAACTCAAAAATGATAAGAAGTCCTGTCAAGTAGATTTTCCTTTTGATGATGATGTCGGTAAAATGTTCAAGCAGATACTTGACCAATGTGCAACTACATTTCTACAAAATGCATTTCAAAGAGATGCAAACGCTGATGCAATTCAGTGTTGGGTAAACTGTGCATATAAGGGTGACTATAATCCTTATCATTCGCATGGTGTACAAACCATGGCGGGATTGTCTGGTTTTCTCTGGACTAAGGTTCCAGAGTGTATTGCAGAGAAACCATCATCCGTACCTAACATCAACAATGCAAGTGGTGGTGTAGATGGATTTACACATTTATGCTGGGGTCATAATGATATTAGAGATATCCTTATGCTAAAACCACAGACAGAAGAATATGTTAAACCAGAAGTAGGAGTTATGCTTATCTTTCCTAACTGGTTGAAACATGCTGTAATGCCTTTCTATGGAGAAGGTGAACGTAGGAGTATCGCATTTAACTGGAATGTACATGATACAGAGACAGAAATGCGTAAGTATATGAGTGAACGTGAGGAAAAACAATTTGACGAAGCAATTGAAAAACGTAAATCAAACGATTGATTACAAATATAGTGAGGATAAAATTCTTGATGAATTAAAATCTTATATTGATGGAACTTATGACCAACATTATAGTCAGAACAAGTTCCAAGCAACAGAGTTTATCATGGACAGTGGACATGGTGAAGGTTTCTGTATCGGTAACATAATGAAATATGCACAACGGTATGGAAAAAAGAATGGATACAATAGAAGCGACTTGTTAAAAGTTGTTCACTATGGTATAATGGCAATTCATAATCATGATAGGAGTGACGTATGAAACTTAGTAATGGAACGGCAACGGTATTGAAGAATTTTTCTACAATTAACCAGAACCTTGTGATAAAAGCAGGCAATCAAATTAGTACAATGTCTGCGATGAAAAATATAGTTGCGAAGGCAACTGTGGAAGAAAGTTTTCCACAGGACTTTGCTATCTATGATTTAAATGAGTTTCTTGCAGCTCTATCTCTCTTTGAAAAACCTAACCTTGAATTCAAAAATGAGTTTGTGGTTATTACAGAGGAAGGTAGTAGCGGTAAGTTTCTTAATTATTGGTTTAGTGATCCATCAGTGGTTACTACACCAAAGAATGATATTACCATGCCTGAAACAGAAGTAGACTTTAACTTTGATGGTAAAGTATTAACTGATGTTCAGAAAGCGGCAGCGGTAATCAGTGTTCCAGATATGTGTCTGGAAGCAATGTCTGTTGGTAAAGCAATCTTAAAGGTGACAGATAAAAAGAACTCTACTGCAAATGACTATGCAGTTGGTATTGATGTTACTAATGCAGATGGTAAGGATGTTCCTTACAAGTTCTGGTTTAAGGTTGAGAACTTGAAACTTCTGCCAGGTTCTTATAATGTGAATGTATCTTCTAAGAAGATTAGTTTCTTCAAGAATACAAAAGTTGATGTGGAATATTTTATTGCACTAGAACCCGAATCCGTTTATGATGAATAATGTGAGGACACTATATTATGGCAGACACTTTTCTATGGGTAGAGGAATATCGCCCACAGAACATTGATTCTTGTATTCTACCGAAATCGTTAAAGAAGACGTTTTCTGAATTTGTCCAACAGGACAATATTCCTAACATGATATTGTCTGGTGGAGCTGGAGTAGGTAAGACTACTGTTGCGAAAGCAATGCTTACCGAAATGGGTTCCACTTATATGATGATTAATGGTAGTGAAGAATCAGGTATTGATGTTCTACGAACCAAGATCAAGAACTTTGCATCTACTGTCTCTCTTGACGGTGGACGTAAATATCTTATTATAGATGAGGCAGATTATCTAAATCCTCAATCTACACAGCCAGCGCTTCGTGGGTTTATCGAAGAGTTCCACAAAAATTGTGGATTTATTCTTACATGCAATTATAAGAATAGGTTGATTGAACCGTTACGCTCACGTTGTCCACCAATAGAGTTTCAGATTCCTAATTCAGAGAAACCAAAACTTGCTGCATCATTCATGAAGCGAGTAGAGGAAATATTGAAGTTAGAAGAAATTGCATATGACAAACGTGTTATAGTAGAGGTCATCAATAAATACTTTCCAGATTGGCGTAGAGTATTAAACGAGTTACAGAGGTATTCTCCTTCTGGAACAATTGATGCTGGTATTCTTGTTGACATGGCACAAGTCAATATAAAAGAACTCATGCACGCCATGAAAGAAAAGGAGTTTACCAATGTTCGTAGATGGGTTGTTAATAACCTTGACAACGATCCTGTACGTCTTATGCGCCTTGTTTATGATAATATGTACAACCATGTGGATGGTTCTAGTATCCCCCATGTTGTTGTGGTGTTGGGTGAGTATCAATACAAAGCGGCGTTTGTTGCAGATCAAGAAATCAATATGTTAGCGTGTCTAACAGAAATTATGGCGAGGGCAAAATTCAAATGATATGTGATATTTTTGATGATGTATTAGAACCACACGTTGCAGAATTAATTCAAAATGAAATAAAAAAAGTACATTGGAAGTATGATTATAATTCTAATAAAGCGATAGGTATACAACCGCACTGGCATGTTTACTGTGGACAGAATAGTGATGAAGTATCTAAAAAAGGATATGACTATTTACTACCGATTTGGGATGCAGTTAATTACAAATACAAATTAGAAGAACAGTATAGTATAATTGGTTGGAAACGCTTATATATGAATTCACACACCTTTGGTGTTGAACCACATATGCATCGTGACGATGGTGACTTTACCATGATGTATTACCCACGAATGGATTGGAAACCAGAGTGGTTAGGTGGTACAGCAATTTGGGATAATGAAGGAAAAAATATAGATCGTTATTGTAGTTACATAGGTAATCGTGTCCTTATTTTCCCAGCACAAAACAATCATCAGGCAATGCCTGTTTCTAAATTTTGTTATGAATTACGTCCAGTTGTTGTATTCAAACTTTTTGTTGGTGATATGAATTTAGTAAAGGACCCTAACAGTGACAGACTCGACTTCTACAAAGATTGAGTATTTAAGAAGCTTAGGAAGTATGGATGTATCTCATTCGGGAGAAACATTGTATGAACATCTATTGGGTGTACAAAAAAACCTAAAAGATATGGGAGCTCCAGAATACTTACAGGATGCTGGATTGTTTCATTCTGTATATGGAACATCATCCTTCAAGCATCAATCTACAAATGATAGGGACAAAGTAAGGGAACTAATAGGTGAACAAGCAGAGGAAGTAGTGTTTATGTTTTGTTCCCTTGCCCAACCTAGGCAGAAAAATATTATTGCAATGGAACCATCTCAATTGAAAACAGACCTGCTAACACTTAATATAGCAAATCAAGATGAGATGGATGATAGGAGACAGAAGAAATTCGATGTATGAGTTAAAAGAATATCTCAAAGCAATTAATCAGACCAAAGAACCCCTTCTTGATGGAGAGGATGAAGAATGGACTAAGAAATATCCCCCGTTCATTGTAAATAAATGTGTAGCACCATTTCCAGACACTATATTGTTAGTAAATGAAATCAATCAACTACATCATGTAGATAAGAAACTTCAATTTGATTTTTTACTAAATAGTCTTAGAGCAAGAAGTAGATATGCTCCTTGGTTGAAGGCGAAGAAGTTAAAAGATATAGAGTATGTTAAAGAGTTTTATGGATATGGTAATGCTAAAGCAAAGTCCGCTCTTGATTTGCTCTCTGACGAAGAGCTTTCCGCCATAAAACAGAGATTAAATAAAGGTGGAAGAAATGGAAGAAGTTAATTGGAAGCAGGATAAAATGCTTGAAGTGGTTCTAAATGAACCAGATGACTTTTTGAAAGTTAGAGAGACCCTATCTCGTATTGGTGTAGCTTCCCGAAAAGAAAGAAAACTATTTCAATCCTGTCATATATTACATAAACAGGGTCGGTATTTTATTGTTCACTTCAAAGAATTGTTTGCACTAGATGGCAAACATGCTAATTTGACAGAGAATGATATCTTTCGCAGAAACACAATTGCGAAACTACTTTCGGATTGGGGGTTGGTACAGATCGTATCAACATTGCGAGAAGAAGAATTAGCGCCTCTAAGTCAAATCAAAGTATTATCCTTCAAAGAAAAAGATGAATGGACTTTAGAGACTAAGTATAATATAGGTAAGAAAAAAGAGGATTGACTTTTCTTACATAACTGTGGTACTATTATATTATGAGATTTTATACTAATGTTGTCCAGTGGGGCAATCAACTATTAGTTCGTGAGATTAATAATGGTGAGCGTAGAGATTTTCGTCTAAAGTACGAACCTACCCTATATGCGAAGGTACAAGAACGCACTCCCTATAAAACTCTCAAAGGTGATTTTTGCACACCCATCAAGCACACTTCTATTAAAAGTGCTAAAGAATGGGTTGGACAATACAAAAATCAACCAGACCTCATTTTCGGAAATACTCAATACGCATACACATATATGAATGAGTCGTATGCTGATCCTTGTCCTTGGGACAAAGATGATATTCTTATTGTCACAATTGATATTGAGGTTCAATGCGAGAATGGGTTTCCTAATCCCCATCAAGCTCAAGAAGAAATGTTATCTATTACTATGAAGAACCAACAATCCAAGAAGATTGTGGTTTGGGGTATTGGAGAATTTCAGAATGATAGGGATGATGTAACGTATATCAAATGTCAGACAGAGGTAGAACTTCTTAAAGAGTTTCTTGTGTTTTGGGAGAAACACTATCCTGATATTATTACAGGTTGGAATACAGAGTTCTTTGATATTCCATACATCTGCAATCGTATTAAGAATCTATTTGGTGAGGATGAATTAAAACGTCTGTCACCTTGGAACAGTGTCCAGATGCGTGAAGTCTACCAGATGGGTAGACAGCACCAAACCTATTCTATTATGGGTATCACTGGATTGGATTACTATGATCTGTATCGTAAGTTTACTTATACTAATCAGGAACGATACACTCTAGATCACATTGCGTTTGTAGAACTTGGTGAACGTAAAGAAGGTAATCCACATGAAACATTTCGTGAATGGTATACGAAAGATTATCAATCGTTCCTAGAATATAACATCACTGACGTTGAGCTTGTTGATAAACTAGAAGACAAGATGCGACTGATTGAACTGTGTTTGACTATGGCATATGATGCAAAGGTAAACTTTGTAGATGTGTTAGGTACAGTACGGTATTGGGATATTCTTATTCACAATTATTTGTTGAAGAAGAATGTGGTTATCCCACAGAAGAAAGACGGCGAAGAAAAGTATGGAAAGTTTGAGGGTGCATATGTAAAAGATCCTCAAGTTGGTATGCACAAGTGGGTTATGTCTTTTGACTTAAATTCACTTTATCCTCACCTTATCATGCAGTATAATATTTCACCAGAGACTTTGGTTAATGGTGGAAGTAAACCAGTAGATGGTATGGTAGACAAGTTGCTTAATGGAAAAGCAAAGAATGATACAGAGTATTGTATGACCCCCAATGGTGCATTTTTCAGAAAGGATATCAGAGGGTTTTTACCAGAGTTAATGGAGACAATGTATAATGATCGAGTCAAGTATAAAAGACTTACACTTGAAGCTAAGCAGGAGTTTGAGGACACTGGAAATAAAGATATCCTCAAAAAGATTTCACGATATAACAACATCCAAATGGCGAAGAAGATTTCACTTAATTCTGCTTATGGCGCAATTGGTAATAATTTCTTTCGCTATTTTGACCTGCTGGTTGCTACAGCAATCACTACATCTGGTCAATTATCTATTCGGTGGATTGAAAAAAGTCTTAACATATATCTCAACAAATTGCTTGGGACGAAGAAGGTCGATTATGTCATCGCTTCAGACACCGATTCGGTTTACATCACTTTTGACAAGTTGGTTGATAGCGTGTTTGAAGACGGAACGGAAACTTCAAAAATTGTCAATTTCTTGGATAAGGTTGCAACAGAGAAGCTGGAACCTTTTATTGATAACTCTTATACGGTTCTTGCTAAGACGATGAACGCTTACGAGCAGAAGATGGAGATGGGTAGGGAAGCGATTGCAGACAAAGGTATCTGGACTGCAAAGAAACGATATATCCTAAACGTCTATGACATGGAAGGTGTTCGGTTCAAAGAACCTAACCTCAAGATCATGGGCATTGAAGCAGTCAAGTCATCTACCCCTGCTCCATGTAGAGAGAAGATTAAAGAAGCTCTCAAGATTATTATGGACGGTGATAGTAAACAATTGAACAACTTCATACAGGAATTTCGTGAAGAGTTTATGGAGTTACCACCAGAAGATATTGCATACCCTCGTAGTTGTAATGGTATTCGTAGGTGGAGTGGAGAGTCACAGTTATTTAAGAAGGGTGCTCCCATCCATGTCAAGGGAGCTATCCTCTATAATTATTTGTTGAAACAAAACAAATTACAGGACAAGTACCCCGTGATACAAAATGGCGATAAAATCAGGTTCTTGCATCTTAAGCAACCAAATATATTTCAAGCATCTGCCTTTTCTTTCATAACTTCTATGCCAAGGGAACTTGACATTTATGGTAAAATAGACTATGATACACAATTCGATAAGAGTTTTGTTGAACCTCTGAAGTTTATTACTGATAAGATTAACTGGTGGATAGATAACTCATACGGCACTCAAGGAACCCTAGATGGTTTTTTCTGATAATTTTACTAAAGCATTACAGACTTTCATGACTGCATATGGAATGAAAGAGTCAGATACAAATGGTAGAGCAATCAGTGCCTATGGTAATGCTCTTCCAATGTATACTTATCCATGTACAGAATATCTTATGAGTATAGATTGGGTAGGTGCAGATGTTTTTGAATATGGTGGTGGAAATAGTACAGATTTTTGGTTAGATCAGGGATGTAATGTCACGGTAGTCGAACATAATAAAGAGTGGGCAGAAAAGATAAATGATAAAGCAAATGTAATTTTTGAAGATGACATGGAGAAATTTGTGAATACTCCATTGGATCAAGGAAAAAAGTTTGATGTTATTGTCATTGATGGTGGGGCCGGACTTGGTGCAAGATTTGATTGTGTAGAACCATCCTTACATATGATTAAAAGAAAAGGAATGATTATCCTTGATAGTAGTGAATGGCATATAAATACTGCTAGAGAGTTAAATAAACAACACCAATTTATACCAGTTAATTTCAATGGATTTATGCCATTACTTAATACCACAACATCAACAACCTGTTATATTAGCAGAGAGTTTTACAGAGAAACGAAAAAGATAGATCCTATTGGTGGTACTATTGTTGACTTTGAACCGTCACTTGTTGACAAATCTATGAAAGGGTAGATATGAGTGAAAAATTTATAAAGGTTTACGATGATTTTATACCTGATAATATTTGTGATGTATTCGTTAGAAAGTATGAAGAAACTTTAGAAAATGATGGTGAGCGTGTAGAAAAAGAAAGTCTGTGTTATAGATATACCCGTGATGATGGACATAAAATTTGTGGTAATTGTAATTGTCGTAGAATGAATCCTCATTCATTTGATACCTTCCAAGGCATGAATGAATATGCGATAGATGAATTTCTTAATATACTGACACGTTACAAAGAAGACTGTGGTTTTCATAAAAACCAATGGCCAGCAGAGTTTGGTTATGAAGAATTAAGAATGAAAAGATTTCTTTGCGATACAGATGAAAAATTTGGATTGCACGCTGATATAGTCAATCTAGATGGTGCAAAAAGATTTCTTGGTATGTTAATATATTTGAATGATGATTTTGATGGTGGAGAAACTATCTTCCCACAATTTGATATATCAATTAAACCTAAGAAGGGACGTATAATTATATTTCCTCCATTCTGGACTTACATGCATCATGGTGCTGTTAGTACAAATGGGTTTGCTAAATATTTCTTGATGACTTTTTTGAATTACCTTCCTGAGACACAAGGACATGGTATGCCTGAAACGGATTGATAATGGACGATATTGATAAATTATATGATGTATTAAAAGCAAGTGCAGATAGTACAGGACTTCCTGTTCTAAACTCTTCACAGTTTATTGCTCTTACAGAAGAATATGGTAAGGAGAAGTTTCGTACATGTCTTGCAGATTATATCACCAAAGAGAAACCCCCATATCCTTTAAAGAAATTTAATCAAGAGAAGGTTGTAAGAAACTTTCACAAACTTAAACAGGCGGATTGGACTAAATTTATCATGTCCTCTGACAAAGAGGTTATAGAAAAGTATGACGATTATAAGTATTCATATAGTGAATACGGATTAGGAGTTATAGATGGTCCCAGTACATTTAGTTACTGTGCTGATTCCTTTATGAACGATTTAAGAATGTCCTGTGGTTCATATGGGTTCAAGTCACCAGTACAACGGTGGAACGATGGAGATAATATATGGGGTGCGTTAGGACCTATTTGGAGAGGTGTTAACGATACTCAAGAACTAAGCAGAGATGTGTATACTATGAGTTTTCGCTTAGGTACATATATTGCCACACAGTTCAAACCTATTGTTGCAAAAACAATTTATGAAATGTCCAATGCAAAAACTGTACTGGATACTTCTATGGGTTGGGGTGATAGACTTACTGCCTTCTATGCGTCTAATGCAACACACTACATAGGTTGCGATCCTAATCCTAATACTTATGAACGATATCATGATATGATAAAGTTCTATGATACGTTAACAGGTGGTAAAAAAACTGTACAGATATATCGGTGTGGTGCAGAAGATTTACCTTGGGAAGATATTAAAAATGTGGATTGTGCATTTACCTCACCACCATACTTTTCAACCGAGCGCTACAATGAGGGTGGTGAATTTGAAGAAGATCAATCATGGAGTAAATTCTCAACATACGAAATGTGGAGAGACTTCTTTTACCTACCAGTGGCACATAAGAGTTTTGAATCTCTAAGTGATAACGGTGTGCTAATGGTAAATATTCTCGATCCAAAAATCAAAGGAAAACGCTATAGGAGTGGCGATGAACTCGTAGATTCTATGAAGGATGATTTCATGGGACAAGTTGGTATGCGTATTATGCAACGTCCACAAGGTAAGTCTGTTTTTTCCGATGACGATGGCAAATTCGATAAAGATAAAATGAATGAGTTTATGAAGAAGGTTTATATGGAAAATATTTGGTACTTTGGTAAGAACAAAAATTTTGATATTATGTTACCAACCAAACGTGGAACACTTGAGGATTTCTTTTAATGGATCTAAATGACTTAACACCTATAGATGAGTATAGTGGTATCCTCTATAAGAGAGATGACTTGTATGCTCCCTATGGAGACAACTTTGTATCAGGTGGTAAGGTAAGACAATGCCGTGATTTGATATTGTCAAACATGAAACACATACAGGAGAATTGTGATAACACAATTGCGACTGCGGCATCTATTGCATCACCACAGTCTGTCATTGTATCCAGAGTTGCGAAAGAGTTTGGTATGAAGTCCATCATTGGATTTGGTAACACCACAATAGAAAAGGCAAAGAAACAAAAGGCAATGTTGTGGTGCGAAGAGATGGGTTCAGAGTTAGTAGTACTAAGTGAGAGTCAGGGTTTCAACAATGTACTATACGCTAACCTTGATAAGTTGCAAGAAGAAAGAAAGTTTTTCAAAGTTCTGTTTGGTTACGCTGTAACAAATAACAGGAGTTCGATTATCGGTAGGATTGCAGAACAGGTTCAGAATGTTGAGTGTGATACGTTATATGTTCCTCTTGGAAGTGGAATGACATTTACTGGTATTCTAGAGGGAGTTAAACAGTACAATAAAAAGTTTAGGGTTGTAGCATTACAACCATTTGGTTACGATAGAAGGAAAGAGATACATTGTAATTTGTCGCAAATGACTTGGGAATATGATTATGAGTATCACATGGGGGATTATCCATACCACAAATTACATAAGGTAGATGCTGGTTTTGATATGGATATGATCTATGAGTCAAAGGCATGGGAAATGATGAAGGAACAAATCAACATTTTTGAAAAGTCTTGTTTCTGGATTATAGGAAACAGTAATTCTATTCGTTAGGAGAAGGAGATGAATTGGATGTATTATCATACTAATGCAAATAAAGTAAGACAATTTATGGAAGCGTTTGAACAAGAGGTCAAGAAGAAACCCGAATGGCCTGATGAGGATACAGTCAATTTACGAATTGATTTAATTGAAGAAGAATATAATGAATTGAAGCAGGCAGTCTATTCATACAATGGTTCTATGACAGACGTTGCTGATGCTTTGGGTGACATGCTCTATGTAGTTTACGGTATGGCACATGCATTTGGTTTAGATATAGACCAATGCTTTAGAGAAGTTCATGTTTCAAACATGAGCAAATTAGGTGAAGATGGTAAACCCATTTATAGAGAAGACGGTAAAGTAATTAAAGGCCCTCACTATAAACCCCCTAATTTAGAACAGTACACAAAAGGAGATTGAGTTGGGGTACAATGAAAATTATTGGAGAACGCTTGGTAAGATGGTAGGTATGCGAGTTCTGTATACTTGCATACATATATTTAACACATACATGATAACAGGAAGTTTAATGGCTGGATTGAAGGTAGCAGGACTTGCATTTTTTGTAAATCCAGTTATCTATTGGGTACATGAACGTGCATGGAACTCATGGCAGTGGGGTAGATTTTTAGCAAATAGTAAACGTAAATTTACCGAAGGATTTGGACGCAGCATTGGTAAGGATGTGACATGGAGAGTTGTAATTTCTATTTCAAACTTTGCCCTTCCTTATTTTGTTACAGGTAATTTCGGTGATGCACTCGCAATCTTTGGATTTGCAACTTTAGTAAACATGACAATCTACTTTGTTTATGAACGAGTTTGGAATTTCTTTGGTTGGGGTAGACAAATTAAGGAGACATAATGTACACATATAGCGCAACTATTTTAAGAGTGGTTGATGGAGACACAGTAGATGTTGATATCGATCTTGGTTTTGATATGACGTTGAAGAAACAACGTATCCGATTGTATGGTGTGGACACACCAGAGAGTCGGACAAGAGACTTGGTAGAAAAGAAGCATGGGTTTGCTGCAAAAGAATTTGTGCAGTCCTATCTTCCTGTAGGAACAAGGCAGACATTGAAAACTAAGTTGGATGATCGTGGTAAGTTCGGACGTATTCTAGGTGAGTTCGTTGCATTTGATACCGCTAATGATAGGGAGTCAACAGTGAATCAATTGTTGATTGATAACTATCACGGTGTTGCATACTACGGACAATCTAAAGATGAAATTGAAGAAGGACATCTGGAAAATAGAAAGAAGGTAAAACTATGAGTGATTTTCTAAAGAATGTAGTTAAGGATGTAGGTAATGAATATGCATCTCTGGTAGAAGATGGAGTAGAAGCGGGTGATGTTGATTCATTCATAGATACTGGATCATACATTTTCAATGCACTATTGTCTGGTACAATATACGGTGGTTTGCCTGCAAATAAAATCACTGCACTTGCCGGCGAAAGTGCAACTGGTAAAACCTACTTTCTTATGGGAATAGTCAAGAACTTTCTTGACCAGAATCCAGATGGTGGTGTAGTATACTTTGAAAGTGAATCTGCATTGACAAAGGACTTGATTGTTAAACGTGGGATCGACCCTAAACGGATGGTAATCATGCCTGTCACTACAGTACAGGAGTTTCGTACACAATCATTGAAGGTTCTTGACTCATATCTTACACAGGATGAATCAGATAGGAAGCCATTGTTCCTTGCACTTGATAGTTTGGGTATGTTGTCTACTACGAAAGAGGTAGAAGATACATCTGAAGGTAAAGAGACAAGGGATATGACACGAGCACAAGTACTTAAAGCAGCATTTCGTGTGTTGACATTGAAACTTGGTCGTGCTAAGGTTCCTATGGTTATCACTAATCATACCTATGATGTTGTAGGTTCCATGTTCCCCACGAAAGAAATGGGTGGTGGTTCTGGATTGAAGTATGCAGCGTCATCTATCGTATACCTATCCAAGAAGAAGGAAAAGGATGGTACAGAGGTTGTTGGTAATATCATTCACTGTAAAAACCATAAGTCTCGTTTGACTGTAGAGAATAAAATGGTTGATGTTCGTCTGATGTATGAACGTGGATTGGACAGGTACTACGGATTACTTGACCTTGCACTGAAACATGGTGTGTTCAAGTCAGTGAGTACTCGTATTGAATTACCTGATGGTACAAAAACATTTGGTAAGACAATCAATAATGATCCAAAGAAGTTCTTTACAGAAGAAGTTATGGAACAGTTGAATGAAATTGCTGGAAAGGAATTTCTATATGGGTGAAGCCAAAAGAAAGGCTGAAAGTATCAAGAACAAGTATCAGTATGTAACTGATCCTGAGGGCAAAACTCAAGCGATTGGTATTACAGATAACTCAAAATATGACGGTGTTGTATACCGCTATGGAAAAGTTACTTTTGGTGAAGAAACTGAAAAAGGGAACTTGCCTTTTCGATTTGAGTATGATATATTAGACCCTAGAAAATTACAACAAGAAGATTTTGGGGATGAATTCTTTAATCTGATTGGTGATATATTGGTCGATATAATAGATGATAAAATAGAGGATCAGCAACTTGGTTACAACGATTGAACGTACTGCATTAACACAACTCGTAAACAATGAACAATACGCAAGAAAAGTATTACCTTTTCTCAAGGGAGATTACTTTGCAGATCGTGTGGAGCGTACAGTCTATGAAGAGATTGCTAAGTTTGTGGATCGTTACAATAAAATTCCCACACAAACTGCTCTAGAGATTGAGGTACAAAGTAGAAAAGATTTGAATGGAGATGACTTTGCAAAGGTAGTGGAAGTCATTAAAAACTTAGAACCAACTGATGTGGATTTCGATTTTCTGGTCAATACAACGGAGCAGTTTTGTAAGGATCGTGCCGTCTATAATGCCATAATAGAGGGTATCAGTATCATAGATGGTAAGTCCAAGAATAAAACGCCCGATGCAATTCCTAGTATCCTTACAGATGCACTTGCAGTGGGGTTTGACAACAGGGTAGGACATGATTACCTCGTTGATTCCGAATCTCGTTACGATTATTATCACCAGACTGTTGACAAAATTCCATTTGATCTGGAGTTCTTCAACAAGATTACGAAGGGTGGACTTCCACCTAAGACACTAAATATTGCTCTCGCCGGCACTGGAGTCGGCAAAAGTTTGTTCATGTGTCACGTTGCAGCGAACTGTCTGTCACAAGGTAAGAATGTTTTGTACATCACCCTAGAGATGGCAGAAGAAAGAATTGCAGAACGCATTGATGCAAACTTGATGAACATTTCTATGGAAGATTTGCATGATCTACCTAAACAAATGTTTGAGAGTAAGATAGATAAGATTATTAAGTCTACTTCTGGTAAACTAATTGTCAAAGAGTATCCAACAGCATCTGCTCATTCTGCACACTTTAGAGGACTTATCAAAGAACTCGCAATTAAGAAGACGTTCAAACCTGATATTATCTTTGTGGATTATCTGAACATTTGTGCGTCTAGTAGAATGAAAGGATTAGGCGGTGCGATCAACAGTTATTCATATATTAAGTCAGTCGCAGAGGAACTTAGAGGACTGGCGGTTGAAACAAATGTTCCAATTATGTCGGCAACACAAACCACTCGATCAGGTTTCGTTTCTACGGATATTGGTCTTGAAGATACGAGTGAAAGTTTTGGTTTGCCTGCGACTGCCGATTTCATGTTTGCACTTATTAGTAATGAAGAGCTCGATGAACTCAACCAAATCGCAGTCAAGCAACTCAAGAACCGATACAATGACCCAACCATGAACAAACGATTTGTCCTTGGTATTGACAGAGCGAAGATGAGACTGTTTGATGTAGATGCATCAGAGCAGACTGATATAGTTGATAGCGGACAGGTTGAGGATGTAGTTGTGTTCGATAAGACTGAATTTAACAACAAATATGACGATTTTAAAGTATAAAAAATCAAAAAAAATAAAAGATCCTTCAATATCAATAACTTATAAAAAATTATTTTCTTGACATTATATGACCTATATGGTATTATATAAACATGATGAAGAGAGATGATGATTACCGCCTTCACAACGCATGGACAGCGAAGTCCAATTATAAAAACATGAAAGATTGGGAAGAAAAGTTCGATGTTTGGACTGAGTATGAGGACGGTACAGACGTATTTAATAAGTGGGATACCTTTCCAGAGAGCCGGAAGACCATTATCGCTGGTGATTTTTGGTACAAAGTAACTCGTTCATTGTTCATCAATAGCGGATTGATTTCCGAAGGTGCAATGTCTGGAAAGAAAAAGACTCCTGACCATTTTGTATCTCCCCGAATGTGGTATCGTGCAATGATGAGTACCCCTGATATTCGTGAGGAAATGAAAAACAACAAGGTAAAATATGCAGAGTCATACCTTAATCTGCATACTATTGTGAAGGTAACGAAAGCTGAAAATAGTGAAGTTCGCTATAAAAATCGCAACCATGAACTTACAATTCCAGAATTGACTGTAGATAAGTACAAGAAATTTCGGTGGTTTAATGGTGAAACTGGTAATTTTATTACAGAGGGAACTTTCCCGCTAGAAAATTTGATACCAGATTGGTTTACGGAATACGAGAAAACACTACTAGTAGAGAATGTATAATGGTAATACGACCCCCTGAGAAAAATGAAAACCTTCCTAAGTCGAAGGGTATGCGAATTGTAGGTATTATTGATGCTTTTGAGTACAATAAGTATCTTGAGGGTATTGAAGCTTCGGATTGGGGAAATGATGTTCGTTCTGAATTGTACGATACTCCTAAGACGGTATCAAAGTTTATGACTGCTATCAAAGAGGGTACTTATCTTCCTAAAATTTACATGGGACCTACCATGTCTGAAACTGGAAAGATGAAGAATGGGGTTTCGATGTACGCCCTTGAAACTGGATGGCATCGTGTCACTGCTCATATTGGTAGCAAGATTGATACTATGTATTTCGTAGTAGTAGAGTTTTTTGACTTTGAAGGTAAGTCTGCTGCTTATTGGCGGGGTGTGTGGAAAGCACTTGAGAACAAGGAAAATACAGAGGTAATCAAGAACACTCGTAAGGGTAAGGATCTTCCTAACAAGATTATCAAGATGATTGATGAGAAGACTATTCCTTCTGTCAAGAAAGATCTCAAGAAAAATATTATTAAAGCTCTTGACGATATGGGTGCTACGGATGCAGAAAAGAATAAAGCACTTCCTATCATCTGGTCTGAAATGGGGATTAAAAAGGAAGTAGCTGTTCCTTATACTGATCGGGAACGGAACAACCTCGTTGCAAAAGAAAAAGAAGAGAACCCAAATGTACGGGTAGAAAAGATTACTTTTGAAGATGGATCGGAAGACTATGAAGCCCGTAACGGACTCAAGATGATAAAGAACATTATCAAGAACCCTTCTGTTCTTGCTACTGCATCTAAGTATATCGGGTATTTCAACTCTGGTGATGTGGATGAACACAAGAAGATTCGGAAGTTGAAGCTAGGTGCTATTGGACGGATGCTTGATGCGATTGAATCTGCTGGACTTGCTATCAACGCTGCAAAGAAGAATGGTACGTTTGTATATCCCGAAGAAGTATTTTTCCCTACTATCTATGGTGAAGATGCAGAATATACTAAAACTGGTAAACTTCCTACAAAATAATACTTGACATTAAAACTCTTCTATAGTATAAATATGTAGTAACTATTTGTGCAAATGGGAGAGTTTTTGATGGCATCGCTATCTCGTAACGATATGAGAAAGGAAGCAGCTAACGGGCCATATGCAGGCACGAAGCGACCTGATATATTCGTTAAGAAAATCAAAGACGGAAAATCCTTTATAATAGGTAAGACTAAAACTGGAACTAAAGTATCTGGTATAGAATGGGATCCAGTTGGTGAAGTTTTGGTTTGGGTAAACGCTCAGAAAAAACAAGGTTCCAGCAAGTTTAGTCAAGTCTTCAAGGATGCAGATTTTGGTGGTGGTGCTGGTTCTGGTGGTGGTGCAGATGATACCAAATATACTGAATCCCTACAGTGTTATTACTGCGCTTATGTATTCAACAAATCAAAAAGAAAAATAACATCCATAACAGATAAAGAATTAGAGAGTGTATCTAGTTATACTGATACCACTATGTCTCTGAAAGAATGTTTGTCATCTGGACCTAAAGATTGGCGAGATGATGAACATGATGTTTATCTAAAAACTGCAAATAAACTATGGGAAAAATTCGGTAGTAAGGTTTCTGGATCTGTATATTTTCATAGAGGTTCTACCTTTATGGATAATGTATACAAAGCAAAAAAGAAATGTCAGGACATAGATAAATCGTTAGATAATCCACAAGCGCCTGGTTCTTTTTCACACGATAAATGGAACCCTGGCGATATCTGGATGACTACCTTTTCATCTTCAGAAAAACCTCTGGATGAATTTACTTCTAGTTGGGGTGAACTCAATAAGAAAGTAGCAGAGTTAGCGGGTGCTACTGGTGGGAGTACAAAACTTTTAGGAATATCTCTCAAGAAAATAGGTAAAGTTGCAGCAAAATTTCAAGAATATAAAAAACCAAATGGAGTAGAAAAGAAAGAGTATACCTTTAGGGGTTATAAATATGGTAAGACAGGTGATTTCTTTTCGTCACAGGATATCTATTTTGAAACATCAGCAGATGATATTCAATTTAGAACATTCGGTGGTGATACATCATGGCAGGGAGAGATAAAAGGAAGCTCTGCTGCAGCTGGAAAGATTGGTGGTGGTAATGTTGATTTTTATACTAACCAAATTATGAAGAAAAAGTTTCTTCCTACTGGTGGAGAAGATGTATTGTTTCGGGAAACCAGAGAAAATGATTTCCCACAAAAGTTATATGAAATGTATAAAAAACATAATGGTGGACAGTTAAAAACAAGAAACTTGATGGATTACGATGTATTTTTAGCGAACTATAATAATACAAATAAAAATTGGAAACATAGTAAAATTGTTTGTATGAAATTTTTAGATGTAATTCAGAGCGCAACGAATACACAACAAAATGACTTTGTGAATTTATGTTATTTGTATGGATCGTCTGACACAGAACAGTCTAGTTATTTTGTAAAGGTATACTAATGATGACATTTAAAGATATGCTCAGTGAGAGCAAAGCAGGAAAAAACTTACACCTAGAACATCTAGAAGATGAGATAATCAACTTCGGTGTTGAGGGTGGTAGAGCTGCGATTAACTTCCTACGCTCACTAAGAGATATGTTAGCGGGTGCTGCTCGTTCTAGTGTAAACATGACGGTCAAGTGGGACGGTGCGCCGGCAATCTTTTGCGGTATAGACCCAGCAGATAATAAGTTTTTCGTTGCAAAGAAATCAGTCTTTAATAAAGAGCCGAAATTATACAAATCAAATGCAGAGATAGATGACGATTTGTCAGGTACACTTAATTCAAAGTTCAAGGTTGCTCTCGCAGAATTATCAAAGTTAGGTATTAAAAATGTACTCCAAGGCGACCTTATGTTTACGGACGATATCGAAAGTGATAATATTGACGGTGTTGATTATCACACCTTTCAACCAAATACAATTGTCTATGCCGTCCCAAAAGGGAGTGATTTGGGAAAGAAAATCAATAAAGCAAAGATTGGAATTGTATTCCACACCACATATACAGGTGATGAATTACAGTCCATGAAAGCATCATTCGGTGCAGATATATCTAAACTAACTAACCCTTCTAGTGTATGGATGGATGATGCAACATACAAGGACGTAACAGGTAAAGCAGTATTTACTAAAGATGAAACCGCAACTATAACTAAAGCTCTTTCAAATACAGGTAAGACATTCCAACGAATCAATGCAAACAAACTCCGTTCATTCCTTAAATTACAGGACAGTATGACAGGTACAATGGCTGGTGCATCCCTTAAAACATATAATAATAGTAAGGTTCGTGCTGGTGAACTGATAAAAAATCCTGCTGCACATGCAAAGGGATACGAGAAATGGGTGTTCGATTCGATCCAGAAACAGATTGATAAAGCAAAATCATCCAAGGGGAAAGAAAAATATCAGAAAGTTCAAAAAGAATATGTACGAGAAGTAAAGAAACATACTGCTAATTTGAAAGAAATTATCACGTTCCAGAACTATCTGGTTGACGCAAAAATGCAAATCGTGAAAAAACTAAATAGTGTTAGACAGTTAACAAACACCTTTATTCGTACTAGTAATGGGTATAAAGTGACTAATCCAGAAGGTTTTGTTGCAATTGATAGAGTATCTGGTGGAGCTGTTAAACTTGTAGACCGTATGGAGTTCTCGTTTAACAACTTTACTGCTATAAAGGCATGGGACAAATGAAGAGTTTTAGTAACCTTTATGAGAAGACCACTTCTGTTATTCAACGTAGGAAGATGTCTCGCCGTATGGCTCGTCTTCAAAAATCCTCATCCTTTCAATTCAAAAAGAAAAAAGCAGCACTCAAGATGCGTAATCCTGCCAAGTTACATCAACTGGCACGGAAAAAATTAATCCAAAAGTATAGAGATAAATTCTATCCCGGCTACAATGATATGTCTATTCAACAGAGAGTTAAGGTTGACCAGAAAATCATGCAAAAATATGGTCCTAAGATAGATAAACTTTCTAAAAGAATGGCAATGAAGTTAAAGGGTGAAGAAGGTAAGAGGATGCAGAAAGCCAGAGAGAGGTTAAAATCATGAGATTTGGTTTCAAAGACTTGATGATAGAAGGTTCTGGTTTGGTTGTTGTCAGTTTCGGCCGCTTCAACCCGCCTACTATCGGCCATGAAAAGGTAATCGAAAAGGTTAAGTCTGTTGCTGGTACTGCACCATTTAGGGTATACCCTTCTCATACAGTCGGTGCTAAAGACCCTCTACCACATGCAAAGAAGGTCGCATATATGCGTAAGATGTTCCCCAAGTATAAGAAGAACATCGTTGCAGATAAGGATGCAAAAACCATTATTCATATCGCAGAGAAGTTGTATAAAGAAGGTTATGATGAGATGGTTATGGTTGCTGGTAGTGATAGGATTAGAGAGTTTGATACACTCCTACAACGATATAACGGTAAACCTGATCGTAAGGGAAAGGTTATCTTTGATTTCAAAAGTATCAAAGTCGTAAATGCTGGTGAAAGAGATCCCGATGCCGAAGGCGTAACGGGTATGAGCGCCTCCAAGATGAGAGCAGCCGCTTCGGACAGTGACTTTGATTCTTTTAAGAATGGTATTCCAAATACTCTGAATGATAGAGACAAGAAGAAACTATACCTTGATGTTCGTAAACACATGGGTATTCGTGAATCAAAAGAGATGGGTGAACTGACAGATTTTGAGTCCATGAGGGATGCATATCTGACAGGACAGGTTTGGAAAATAGATGATGTCGTAGAAGCGAATGGACATACTGGTAAGGTAATCAATCGTGGTACAAACTACCTCTCGTTTGTCGATGAGAATGGTAAGGTACATAAGACTTGGTTACATGATATTGTTGGAGTAGGTTCTATGACTGCACCAACAGGACAAATTTTTGCATTAAAGTCTGAAGCAAAGATGACTTTTGGAACTAAAAGAATTCCTGCCGCTATGAAGAAAAAAGGTATGTCTAAAATTAAGACAAAAGGTCTGAATAAAGATAAATCTTCTGCTGCATATATTGGAAAAAAGAAAACTGAAGAAACTCTACCTCAACAATTTGATGAAAACTGGTGGAATGATCTTGTTAGTAAAATGAGTCAGATCAGACATCCTAAAGGTTGGGATAAACTTGTCAAGACATATACTGACGGTATGAAAGATAAAGAACATCGTAAGCATCCATCTGCATGGGCTGGAGATGTTGCGAGACAAGTTAATGCGCCAGGTGTAGACGGTAGACACCTTGTAAAATACATTAATCGTCTGGTTTCTCAAGGAAAGTTACCAAAAGAATTACGAGCACAGTATGAGGAAAAGGAACAACTAACCTTTGCTAACTTAGTTAAAGAGATAAATAGTAAAGAAACACTCAATGAATGGGGTGAGATAGAAGAAGCCGCAGAGTATCAGGGTAAGAAAGTTACACTAAACAAACCATTCTATACACCAGATGGACCTAAGAAGTCAGCTGTGTATGTGAAAAATGAAAAGGGAACGGTAGTCATAGTACGGTTCGGAGATCCGAATATGGAAATTAAAGCAGACAATCCCGAGCGAAGAAAATCATTTCGTGCGAGACATAACTGCGATAGTCCCGGCCCCAAGTGGAAAGCTAAATATTGGTCATGTAAAGCATGGTAAAAAGGGAAAATAAAAATGACAAATTATAGAGAAAGCATGTCCCAGACTCTTGAATACATGGCAATTGTTCGGGAGCGTAAGATACTAGAAAGAGAATTAACTGATACGGAACTTAAACGCCGTGAAGAAATTGCGAAGGAACTGCCCGACTCTGATTTCAAATCTCGCTATGGTGAGAAGTGGATGGAAGTCAAGATGGCAACCGCAACCAAAATGGCGAAGAAAGAATCCGTAGAACAGGAAAGAGATGATCTAATTGAAGCGGGTGGATTAAGTCCTGCTATGATTAGTAAACTCAAAAAAGCATATTCTGGTCTCAAGAAAGTCGATCCAACATCTCCTGCTGGTAAGAAGATGACACAGATGATGGATAAGATGAATAAAGAACAATTAGTTGCCCTTGTGAAAGCAGATATTAATTTTATTTCCCTTCTTGCTGTCAACCGTCTTATTCGTATGGGTATGAATGCCGCTCAAATTCGTAAACTCAAAGAAGAACAGAAAGAGTTTACTGAAATGCTTGAGCGTTGGGAATTGGAAGAAGGAAAACCCGGCCTATGGGATAACATTCATAAGAAAAGAAAAGAAGGTCGTCCTATGAGAAAGAAGGGTGAGAAGGGTGCCCCCACAGACCAAGATTTTAAAGATTCACAAGAAGAAGTTGCAGTTGATGAAAAGAAAGATAGTTACGAACTCTATCACAAAGACTTTTCTTCTGCAATGCAACATGCATACGCTCATGCAAAGAGAATGTATGGTATTTCTATTGATCCTAAAGAGATTGATGACAAGGTTGCAACAGGACCAAGGAAGCCTGGTAGTGGTAAGACTAACAAGTATCGACTCAAAGGTGACAAGGGTGCTATCCAAGTTCAAGTATACAACAAGGGTGGTTCAAAACCATACGAGTTGAACATGTACAAAGAAGAAGTTGAAGTTGATGAGGCGAAGCGCCAGCGCCATCCGTCTGGTCTTAGAAATATTTCCAAAGGTACATTTCCAACTAAGGGTGTTAAAGTGCATCCCCGTCCAGCAAAAGGGAAGTCTAAGAAACCTGTGCCTGCTGGTGGGAAATCTAAAAAGGAAGAAGTTGATCTTGACGAGAGTGTTATCGACAAGGTAAAAGAGATTGATAGAAAGAAATCTGCTAAAAAGATTGATGGTGTTATGGTTGATTCTTTTACTGCATCTGCAATTTCGCAAATCTATGACAAGGTAAGTGATGCAAATAAGAAAAAGATGGACAAGTTACCCATCAAGAAACTTGCTGATCTGGCCATGAAATTCATCAAACATGGTGAGGAGTTCGTTCCAGAAGAAGTTGAACTTGATGAAGCAATTGCTATGACTGATGAAGACCTCACCAACATGTATCATGCGACTATTAAGATGATGAAAAGAGGTATGTCTCAAAAACAAGCACTCAATAAACAAGCTAAAGATGTGGGTGCAACGAGAAAAGAGACTGCTAAAGTTAAGCAGATGCTTGACAAGGCCGGGTTCAAAGAAGAAGTTGACCTTGATGAGAAGGTAATCAGTCTCGCCAAAGGTATGGGTAAAGAAGTAGTCAACGATGGTGGTGAAATCAAGTTGATGAAAGGTGGTAAGGTTATTTCTAGTGGTGACTATGACAGAGGTGCCGGTGTATTCTTCATGAATGTGAAGGGTAAGAAGGGACAAGTCTCGTTCAAAGAACCAAAAGATATCCTTGGTATTAAAGAAGCATGGGAAATTGGTACAGACGAATACCGTAAGTACCTTGAAACTCTAACACCGATGGAAGGTGCTCGTAGGGATGCATACCGTGATATGAAAAAGTCTGGTGAACTGGACAGGAAAGATGATGAAGATGATGTTCGTGCAACCAAGGATGATCGTAAAGCTGCCAACAAGAATATTTTGCAACAGTTAAAGAAAACTATTGATACCAAAGGAAAGTCTGATATAGAATTCCTTGATAAGAAAAAGAACAAAGTACCATATAAGGTTGCAGTAGAAGTAATTAAGAAGTATATGGGAATGAGAAGGTCTACTGATAAATTGAAGTTTCAGCAGAAAGTTGCAAAGTCCTACAAGGATATGCTCGCTGCACTTAAAGAGAATTATGAACTTCCAAAGACTCACAAAGAGACAATTCTAGACAGGATTGACACCAAGATACAGGAGAGAAAAAATGGGTAAAAAATACCTTGATACAAAAGGTGGTACGCTTGAGTCATCCGTGCTAGATGTGTGGAAACAAGCTGCCGCAGTTACAGAAACAAACAAGAACGACAAGTCTGACGATGGTGAAGGACTTGATGCAGTTCAACCTAAAGCGGTTAAGAAGAAGTTTAAAGACCGTAAGGACAAAGATATTGACAATGACGGTGATACTGATTCGTCTGATAAGTACCTACACAAACGTAGGAAAGCAGTTTCCAAAGCGATTGCAACAGAAGCCCGTCAGTTGAAAGACAAGAAAAAAGAGATGATGGTGAAGACTAAAACCAGTGGTGTAAAAGTCATTGACAAATCGGATTGGCCAGTGTATAAGAAGAAGGGTTATTTCGCAGTAGAAGAAGCCGAACTTGATGAAGGTGGAATGAAACGTCTTGCAACAGGTGGTAAAGATGCTTTGAAAGGTTTCAAAAAGAAACCTAAAGATAAGAAAGAAGAAGTTGAAGAAGAAGTCGCAGACCAGTATACAGAAGCTTCCTACTTCACAGTTCAATCTATGCGTGAACGTCTACATCAGGTTTGGGGTGAAGCTCATACTCCTGACCATGATGAAGAAGAAGATGAGAAGAAGATTAAGGGTAAGAAAGCAAAGACAGATACAGGTAAACCCGCCGCAGTAATTGATGTAAAGCCAGAGATTAAAGAACGGAAAAAGTAAATGAAAACTTTACAGGAGTTGATGGAGGCCTCTAAAGAAGAGTTGCCTAAAATCTATTGCGACTTAGATATGGTACTCGTCAACTTCATGAAGGGTGCTGATGTTGCTGTCGGCGGAGATGGTTTCGTTGCAAATAGAGATAAGGATGCAAAGTGGGGAAAGATTAATAATACCAAAAACTTTTGGGTAAACCTTGAGTGGATGCCTGGAGCAAAACGTCTTTATCAGTTCATTGCACGTTATGATCCTCATGTTCTATCTGCATATTCTGGTAAAGATCCCAACTCCAAAAATGGGAAAATGAAGTGGTTGTCAAAACATACTAATTTTAAGAAACCAAATATTAATCTGGTGATGCGTTCACAGAAACAAAAGTATGCTATGTCGGGTGGAAAACCAAACGTATTGATTGATGACTACATAAAGAATATAAACGAGTGGGAAGCAAAAGGTGGTATTGGAGTCCATCATACTGATGTTTCTAGAACTATCAACGAATTAAAGAAATTAGGTTATAAATAGTTATAAATAAGAAGAACAAACTATTCTTGCAAGAATAAAGGAGAAAGAAAATGGGACTATGGGGAGCTACAGATGCTGATGAAGCAGCACCGAAATGGCTGACTACAGCAGAAAAGAAAGAAGTATCAGCAACGACCCGTGGCTGGGAAATAGAAGCTGGTTCTTCTATGACAGGAAACGACAATACTTCTGCACAACGGGAAGTTCTAGTTGCAATCGGTGGACTTGCTACATCTATCGGACAAGCAACAATTGCTAGTGTTGATTGGAATACATCTACAGCAGATAAATCTGAAGGATTTACGTTGAGTGTTACAGTTCGGTATAACGAAGCAGTTACAGTTACTACGTCTGGTGGAACACCGACACTTGCTGTTACGAATAGTAACGCTGGTTCGGGTTCGGGTCGTGGCCCACACTCACTGTCGTATGCATCTGGTTCTGGTTCTAATGAACTTGTATTTACACTTGCGATTGCTGCTGCTAACGCCGCAACGAACGCTGATGACGTACTGTCAGTAGCAGCTCAAAGTGTTGCACTGAACAGTGGTACAATGGTTGATACTATTGGTGCTGGAAATGCTGAACTAGTAATTACTGCTGCACAAGGAACTGCTTGTGGAACGGTTACTGTTACTGCATAAATAAAATTAACATGCTAAATTATAAGGAGTGATTTGAAATGGCATTAAGTAAAGAAGATATTATTGAGCGACAAAAAACATTACTGGAGGATGCAAAACAAGTGCAGACTCGTATCAGTGATATTAAAAACGCTCTACAAGAGAATGAGAATTTGTTACAGGCGCTTAACGGTGCAATGCAACAGTGTAATGAATTTCTCAAAAGTTTTGAGGATGATAATGGTGATGATGGATGATGCGTTCATACCATCAGTAGGATTCCCTACATAGTAGGGTTAACATAGGAGAAGCCAAATGGCGGACAAAAAGATTACAGCTCTAACTGATCTTTCGACAGGTATTGCTGGTGCAGATTTACTGCATGTGATTGATGACCCAACGGGTACACCAATCAATAAGAAGGTATCGGTTACGAACTTTGTTAATAACCTTCCTTCATTTATCGGGTTTTCTAACTCGTATGAAAACATTTCAGACGCAACTACAACTGCGTTTTCTATTACGCACGCTCTGACTCTGTTAGAGACTGCTGGTACTGCGACTGCTTGCACACTTGCAAACGGTACAGTTATTGGACAGATTAAGGTAATCATCAACGATACAGATGGTGGTTCTGCTGAACTTACACCAGCATCGCCTCTTGGTTACACCAACATTGACTTTGTTAATGATGGTGATAGTGTTACATTGATGTGGACAGGTACAGCTTGGGCTGCTATCGCCGCTGTTAATGTTGCTGCCAATTGGGGTATTGTAGAGATTTCTGACGACTAATAGGAGTTAGGGGGGATTAACTTCCCCCCAATTCCCCAAGAAGGAGAAAACAAATGGCCAGAGATGATGGCGTAAGAATCGGTGCCGGTGGAAAGGTTATGCTTGCTGAAGTTCCAGAAGTAAAAGATCCGACCCCTCTTGCAACGAAACAAAATGAAAAGAAGAAGGTTGAAGTACTAGAGGAACGCCTATTGGACGTTCCAGAGGAAGAATAAAATGAAAACCTTTAAGCAAAAAATAAATGAAGTAGCAGGAACTTCACACCAAGAACTTGCAGTTGATAAAAATATCAACACAAGTTCCTATAGTGATCCAGAAGTTCTTAGGAAACTTAATGCATGGGTAGGTACTATTGCTGGTAGTTATGTGATTCCAGAACAAGCAGTTCGCAAGTTGCGTGAATCACTTTCTAAAATTGGGTTGACTTTTGACAGTGTACCCGTTATGGAAGGACAAAGTGGTTCCTTTGAATTGCCTCTTACACTTTTCGGTGGACGTTTCGGAAAAGATGTAGACACACCATATGATGAATTTGTAGATGATGATGGAATTTCTCACCAAAAAGAAGGTGGACTTGCCCTAGTTCTTAACTATGAAATGAATGAGGATAATTCTTGTAGGTTAACTGCTAGCATTAAGTAAATGTATGAAACAATAACGAGCGAAAATGTTACAATGTTTGCTATCAAGCATTATAACAATCCTCAATGTGAAGGTGAAAAAGAATTTTATGATGACATGAAACGCTTTAAGTATATTAAGAGGCTCTTGAGAAAATATCATGACACTAATATATTGAAAGAGCGGTTGTTATTGAATCATATCATTATAACTAAGAATTTATTTGGTACGGAGGCTTGCGTGACCCTTCTTTTGTTTAAGATACAGAAGGAATATTGGGGAACACTCAAGTCTTTTTTGTTATATCTAAATATGTTAAGAGAAAACGAACTAACTGATCTGCCTCATAATGAGTTTGTTTTATTAGAATTAAGGAAACTGTAATGGGAAGAGCGATAGACCTATTTGTAACCTACAGATTCATACGTCTTCTCACTACTCCATTTGAGAAAACGGATGCCTTTAAGTTAGGCGTTATTGATAAGGATGGTAATCGTTTAATTGACCCTAAAACTAAAAGGGCAACTGAATTAAATACCATTGATGAAAAGAACTCCTACACAGTACTTCATAAACTCGTTTTCAATATCAAAAAATTATTTGCAAAAGTGCCTGGACTTAGAACTAAGTTGGGAACATATGCTGCGGCATTATTTTTACTTAAAGATACCTTTAAGGAATCAGTAGATGATCCAGATATGTTTGAAAAAGAATTTGTAAAGTACCTTAAAGAACAGGGATATGAATTTGATGATACCATCAGTGAGAATGTTATTGGGTTTGGAGAAATACTTCCTAAAGGAGAGTACATTCTTGTCAATGATATTCTTAATAATGAAGAAGAAGAACTGTCTGCTAAAAAGGGAGATAAGGTAGAGGCATTTGATGATGAACCCCCTGTAGATACAGTTTTAGGAGTTGAAATTTTTCCTGTAGTACACCTTAAAACAAAAGAAAAAATATATGTAAGTTTGGAGGATATTAAAGATGCCTAATTGGAAAGAAGTAAGTCCTTACACTGGACAGGATATAGAAGAAGATGCCCCTGCTAATGCTGTAGCGGGTGGTGGAGTTTCTATGCCTCCTGATGCCATGATGAAGAAGAAAAAGAAAGAAACTTTAATTGATGGACGAACAAAGGCTTATAGAAAACATAGAAAAAAATTAGAGGGTTCAAGAGAAAAGCGTCTTGCTCGTATGGAAAAGAAAAAAAGTGAATATGCTGAATCTGTACTCCAACCAATGAGAGAGTTTTCGGCAGATGAAAAGCTTTAGGTCGCATCGTAAATCAATTGAACGGACAAAGTTAAAGGAAGATTTGAGTGATGAGGGTATTCTAGATAACCCTGATGATTTAGATATTCTTGAACATGCAGGCTTTGTTGAAGTCCAAACTCAACCCACAGTACCACATTTCGTTGGTACAAAATCAAATATAACCACAGAAGCAGTTAACTACAAATCTTATGACGATATCACTCTCAATCAATTAAATGATATTGAGAAGTATGCAGATAGATTGTTTGCAAAAGTTGGTATTGATGTAGAGTTTACGAGACACTTCCTTGATCGTGTAAATGACGCACGAAACAAGAGACAGATTACTCCTGCTGAACTTACAAGGTTATTCAAACAATCATACAAAAAATACGGTAGAACGATATCTAAGTTAGGACCTGCTGCACAAGCGGTTATCAATGATATGCGTACAGATATCAACATGCCATTTGTACTAGAACCTAAAGGGGATCAATTAGAACTTGTCGCAAAAACCGTGATGAGGAAGAAAGGTTTCAAAACATCTAATCAAAAATTCTCGTTTGAACAATATATTAATGAGAAGCATGAGTTCTTTGAAAAGGATGTGTATGAGAAAATTACTTTGCCCCCACCCCCCAGAAATGATTATACAGAAATTAAAAAAATCAAGGATGCAATCTCTACAAGAACTGCCAATGATGTAGAGTCTATTGATAAACATGATGAAGTTCCTTTCCATGCAATACAGGAGTATTGTGAAAAAGAAAATTTGCAGTTTCATATTGGTGAGTTTGAACAGTTAGCAGAAGAATCATCTAAAGTTATTATGCACTTCAAGGAAAAGTTTAATCGTAAACGTCCTTGGTTGGTAGATGAAAGTATTCGACCACTCAATAGTAAAACTAATAAGACACCAGCATATCCTAGTGGACACGCTGCACAGTCTGTGTTAATTGCAAACTATGTTGCTGGTAAGTTCCCTGATCATAAAGTAGGATTAATGTCCGCTGCTAAAAAGTGTGGATGGGGAAGAGTTCAAGCAGGGTGGCACTATGTTTCTGATTATAAAGTCGGTAATCAATTAGGAGAAGAGTTGTATAAACATATGAACAAAGAGAATTTCTTTAGTAAGGAAGCCTTGGAGTTCGATGAACAGTTGCGTGGGTTGTCAGAAGATATTAGAATTGAGTCTGAACGAGATAAGATTGCAGAGAAAGAAAAAGATGTAATACAATCTCTCATAGAAGTAAATGATGCGTTCAATGAGACAGAACAAGTTGCCGCAGATTTGATACACGATCCTTTCCTTAGATGGCAGGAACCAGTAGAACCAGATCCAAAAACACCTCTCGATTTTGCTGGACAGATTACAGGTGAAGGACATATTCTACCAGAAGAGATGACAATTGTTCAATCCTTATCTGAAGAATTGACAAAATTAAAACGTGATCTACCAAACATGATGGCAACTACTGCCGGTGGTGGTGAAGTTTTAATTCAATATATGGATGATGTTGACGAGTCTGCAAGAACTGATGGATATTTCTTTCAATATCGTTCATCAGATAACAAGTTTATTGGTTCTGCATCGACTGTTTCAGCTGAACAAATTCAAGATGTCGTTGGAGGTATGGTTACATCGAATACCGAAACAGGTATGACGGTAACGTATGAAGATGGCGATGGTACATTAGATTTTGTAATCGGTACACTTAATCAAGATACCACAGGAAACGCTGCAACTGCAACTGCGCTTGAAACTGCAAGAACAATTCATGGCGTAAGTTTTGATGGGACTGCAAACATAGACTTAACTGAAGTTGTGCAAGATACAGTTGGTGCTATGGTTACATCCAATACCGAAACAGGTATTACGGTAGCATATCAAGATGGTGACGGTACACTAGATTTTACAATCGGGACGCTCAATCAAGACACTACAGGTAATGCTGCTACAGCAACTGCATTAGAAACTGCTCGTACTATTGGTGGAACTTCCTTCGATGGTACAGCAAATATCGCTGTAGCCCTTGCTGCAACCGCTACCGCACTTGCTAGTGCGAGAACTATTGGTGGTGTATCATTTGATGGTACTGCAAATATTAATCTGCCAGGTGTAAATACTTCTGGTACTCAAGACACTAGTGGAACTGCTGCGACAGCTACTTTAGCGACAACAACAACAGTCACAGACAGTACTGCAAATACAAACTTCCCTGTAGTCTTTCACAATGAATCAAATGGACTATTAGATGATACGGGTGCGTTACGATATAATCCAAGTACAGGTGAACTACTCGTTCCCAAACTTACTGTAGCGGGTACAACTACACAAGTTGATACTGTTACAATGGAAGCATCTAATGCAATTGTATTTGAAGGTGCAACTGCTGATGCACATGAAACAACATTAACTGTTACAGATCCAACAACTGACCGTACTATCACGTTGCCAAATGCAACAGGTACAGTTGCATTAACTTCTAGTGATATTACAGGTAACGCTGCTACTGCCACCGCACTTGAAACTGCTCGAACAATTGGAGGAACAAGTTTTGATGGTACTGCTAATATCGCAGTAGCACTTTCTGCAACCGCAACTGCTCTTGCTACGGGTAGAACCATTCATGGTGTGAGTTTTGACGGTACTGCTAATATAGACCTCACAGAAGTTGTACAAGATACAGTGGGTGCTATGTTTAGTTCCAACACAGAAACAGGTGTGACTGTAACTTATCAGGACGGTGACGGTACGATAGATGTTGTAGTTGGTACTCTAAACCAAGATACTACAGGAAATGCAGCGACTGCTACCGCTCTTGAAACCGCAAGAACTATTGGTGGAACTTCCTTTGATGGTAGTGCGAATATCGCTGTAGCCCTTGCCGCAACTGCTACCGCCCTAGCTAGTGCAAGGACTATTAATGGTACATCATTTGACGGTACTGCTAATATAACTGTAACTGCTGCAGCTGGTACGTTGACAGGAAGTACACTTGCATCTGGTGTTACCGCTTCAAGTCTAACATCCGTAGGTACATTAACAACTCTTACTGTAGATGATATCACTATTAATGGGTCTACCATCTCTGATGCTGCTGACTTAACTGTTGATGTTGGTGGAGATATCATTCTTGATGCTGACGGTGGTGACTTTAAGTTTCAAGATGGTGGTACTGAGATATTAAGAATTACAAACAGTTCAAGTGATGTTATTATCAAACCAATGGTTGATGCTAAAGATGTTATTTTTCAACAATATGATGGTACAGCTGTTGCAAGAATTGAAGATGACGGAACATTTAATGTAGTCAGCACTAATGCATCCACAAGTCAAACAACTGGTGGATTGATTGTTGCTGGTGGTGCTGGTATTGCTGCCGACCTTTATGTTGGTGATGACCTAGGCTTAATTAGTGATGGTGCTGTACTAACTTTCGGCGCAGATAAAGAGGTTACTTTAACACACGTTCATGATACAGGATTACGTCTAGAAGATAGTCGTAAAATGATATTTGGCGCTGGTTCTGATTTAACTATTCACCATGACGGGTCTAATTCATATATTAGTGATGCCGGAACAGGCAACCTTTATGTGCTTGCAAGTGTATTCCAAGTCAATAACGCTGCAAATAGCGAACCTATGATAACTGCAACTGAAAATGATGCTGTTCAACTTTACTATGATAATGCTGTAAAATTAGCAACAAGTTCTGCTGGAGGTACACTAACAGGTGTTTGGGTACAGACTGCTAATATTGCAGCTGACGCAATAACTGCTGCAAAGATTGCTGATGACGTAATAAATAGTGAACACTATGCTGCAGATTCAATAGATGAAGAACATTTGGCCAATGATTGTGTTGGTTCAGCAGAACTCAAAAGTCTTTCAACATTACTGATTAAAAATTCTAGTGGAACAACACTTAAAACTGTACACGGAGCGGGAGCATGATAAAGATATATATATTAATAGTGGTAATAGGATTAGTCGGTGGTGTTTGTTACGGCGGATATTACTACTACAAAGATACACAAGAACGTATTGGTATTCTTACAGAGAACAATGCAAAGATGATGGTTGCAAAGCAAGCACAAGATAATACCATCAACGCATTAATCGCTGATAGAGAGAAGTTTGAGTCACTAAATAAGGAACTACAAACTAAATTAGAACAAGCAAATGACTATAAGAATAAACTTATAGGAAAGTTGCGTAAACACAACCTTCAAAAACTGTCTATGCAGAAGCCGGGGTTGGTAGAGAAGAAGATAAACAATGGAACAAAAAGGTTATTTGAATCACTGGAAAAACTTACTGGTGCTGAGCCTGATCCCATTACTGCTCCTGTCAAGCGGGTGCAGTAGTTGGAGAGAGATACTTCCAGTTGAAGTAAAAACAGTCGAGGTTGAAAGGAAGATTCCTACACAGAATCGTCCACGGCCAGTAGACTTGAATGATATATATTTCTATGTTGTCACTGAACAAAACTTTCCAGACTTTAAACAAAGGTTTACGAAAGAGAATGGTGACTTAGTAGGATATGTTTTGAGTGTAAGGGACTACGAAACTCTTGCACTGAACATGGCTGAAATTAAACGATACATACAGCAGCAGGGAGAAATTATAGTATATTATGAGAAGGCGGTGACACCCCAACAAAAAGAAGAAGAAAAGAAGAAGGATAAAAAATAATGGGAAAATTTAATGGTAAAATCAGTGCAGAATTTACACCGCCTAAGACTTGGGTATTAGAGAAAGGGTTATCTTTTATTACAGAAGACTTAACTGATGCAGAAATAGATTGTCTTAAAGAAGTTGGTGCAAACATTGCAACATCAGGTAGAGTTACCTGTAAAAAAGGTATGGTAACAGACTTAGCATCTGTTCCACGGATTGTGTGGAATGTTATTGCACCGTGGGATGTAGCACGTGCCGCAGTTATTCATGACCATCTTTATGCAGTACTACGAAAGTACTATCATTCAGAGGATATGAATAAGGACACATGGAAAAGAGCAAGAGCATTATCTGATAAAATATTCTTATTGGGTATGCAATCAGCAGAACCAAAGGTTTCAAAGTTCAAAATACATTCTGCCTATTATTCAGTTCGTATGTTTGGTCGATGGCCAGCTAGTGCAGAAGTATAAATATGTCTAAAGCAGGGGCAAATATCTTTCGTTCAAATCCACCAAAGAAATCGAGTCAGGGTGGTAATCATAGTATGATAAAAACATCCTCTATGAGCAAATCAAGAAGGCGTTCATATAAAAAATATAGAGGACAAGGTAAACGCTAGGAGAGTAACATGGTAGGTGTAGATTGTAATAATACAGAATGTGAAAATCCGTTATGCGATTGTGACCCTTGTAACTGTACAGAGGACGATCCTTGTCCTTGTTGTATTAGTGCTCCAGAATAATGTGGTTCTGGTTAATATCAAGTATCGCTGGAAGTATTCTTGGTAGTGCAGCAGATAGTTGGTTTGCAGACACAAAGATGGGTCGTTGGTTCTACAATAAAGTAGATCAAATTGCGACTTGGTCAGCAGACAAACTAGGTGTTAAGATATTACAAGATGAAGATAAGTGGCGGACCAAATATCCTAACATCTCTAAGAAGTTGGATGAGTTGGAAGCACGTTTAGATGTTATGGATAAATATAAGTCAGACGATGGAAAATAACTTCATTCAAAGGAGAGAAAAATGGGATGGATTAAAGACAGATTTTGTGAACGTACATCATGGGACGGTGGTGCAATGATCGCCGTAGGTTTGGTTGTTTTATTTTTAGGACCTTTTGCAAAGTACGCAGCTATGGGTGCAATTGCATGGGGTGTTATAACACTTTTGAAATCTGAGGATTAATCATGCCAGAGTTGGAAACAGAGGTTGAGCTTCTTAAAAAAGAGTTACATGACCAAAGAAAAATACATGAAAGATTAGACGTTGCTATTGAGAAGTTAACTGACGTTTCCAACTCTATTCATCGTATGCTTGCTGTTCATGAGGAGAAAATTGCAAGACAAGAAGAAGCAATTTTTGAAGCAGAACAGAAAATAGAAATTCGTAGGGGTGAACTTCTAGTTAAGATAGATGAACTTCATTCTAGAGTTACTACTAACACTAAAGAAATTATGACTGCGGCAGCAGAACAACATGCACAACAAAATAAAGAGATACAGAAAATTCGTGATGATATTCAAAATCGTGTCGGTGTACTTGAGAAATGGCGCTATGTTATCATAGGTGGTAGTATAGTAGCAGGGTTTATGTTACAAAAGTTTGTAACTTTTGGGACTTGACAATGCTTGTATGATGTTATATACTACATCATATGAATTCGTATATTGACATAAAATACCTTAACCTTATCCAAAGTTCCCTTCCTCAATTCAAGAAGAAGGGTGATTTTCTATGGAATTTCCGTTGTCCCTACTGTGGAGACTCTAAAAAGTCTCGTACTAAGGCAAGGGGATTCGTCTTTCGTAAGAAGAATGATCTATTCTACAAGTGTCATAACTGTGGTGTTGGTACTAATTTAGCAAACCTTATCAAGTATGTTGACTCAAAAACTTACGATGACTATATACTAGAACGATATAAGAGTGGCGCCAAACAGCAGACGCCAGAGCCGGAGTTTGAATTTAATGAACCAGTGTTTCGCAAAAAGGGTGTACTCGATTCTCTTGAACCCATTTCAAAATTACCAGAGGACCATCCAGCGAAAAAAATCATACTCAAACGACAACTACCTTTGGCATCTCTTGACGCCTTATATCTCTGTAATTCATTTTACAAATTCACGAACACGCTAGTCCCGAATAAGTTCCCTTCAACAGAGGGGGACCATCCTCGACTTGTGATTCCTTTTCGTGATGAAGAAGGTGAGGTTTTTGCTTATCAAGGTAGGGCGTTTGGAAATGAACAACCTAAGTACATTACCATACGTCTTGATAGTGAACACGATAAAATCTTTGGATTGAATCGTATAGATAACGGAAAGGATATTTTAGTTGTTGAAGGTCCACTTGACAGTTTATTTTTAGATAACTGTATTGCAGTTGGTGGATCTGATTTTTCTAAACCATTGAGTATAGGTGGTAGACTTATCCCCAATGGTCAGTTGACAATAGTGTTTGATAACGAACCTAGAAATGGTGAGATTGTCAAACAGATAGAGAAGATGATAAACAAGGGACGAAAGGTGGTTCTGTGGCCGGATAGTGTGGAAGAAAAAGATATTAATGATATGATAATGTCAGGTATGACTAGAGAAAATATACAAGAAATTATAAAACAAAATACCTTTAGTACCGCTGAAGCGAAACTAAGGTTTGCAGAATGGAGAAAGATAAATGTCTGAAACAAACGGTAACAATTACCTACCAACACCCTATCAAGAATTTATTCACTTGTCAAGATACTCACGATGGTTGCCCGAAGAAGGTCGCCGTGAGACTTGGTCGGAAACAGTGGGAAGATACTTTAATTTTTTTGATGAACATCTCATGGAGATGCACAAATATAAATTACCGAAAGATGTACGAAAAGAATTAGAAGAAGCAGTTTTAGATCTAAAAGTTATGCCTTCCATGCGTTGCATTATGACCGCTGGAGAGGCATTAAAACGAGAGAATATCGCTGGATATAATTGTTCATACGTTGCAATTAATCGTCCACAATCATTTGATGAAATTCTTTATATACTTATGAATGGAACTGGTGTTGGTTTCAGTGTAGAACGTCAATTTGTTTCGCAAATGCCCAGTGTTGCTGAGGAATTTCATGAAACAGATACAGTAATTAGCGTTGCAGATAGTAAACTTGGATGGGCAAAAGCATTTAAGGAAATGGTAGGGATGTTATATATTGGACAGATCCCTAAGTGGGATACGTCTAAAGTGCGTCCTGCTGGTGCTCCCCTCAAGACGTTTGGTGGTCGTGCAAGTGGACCAGAACCACTTGAGTCTCTATTTAATTTTACCGTTAACATTTTTAAGAACGCAAATGGACGTAAGTTATCTTCTATTGAGTGTCATGATATAGTATGTAAGATTGCAGAGATTGTAGTGGTAGGTGGAGTACGCCGTTCTGCACTCATCTCCCTCTCTAATCTATCTGATGACCGTATGCGGGCTGCTAAACATGGACAGTGGTGGGATAACAATCCCCAACGTGCCCTTGCAAATAACAGTGCATGTTATTCAGAGAAACCTGATATTGGTGTATTCATGGATGAATGGAAGGCTCTTTATGATTCTAAGTCAGGTGAACGTGGTATATTTAACCGTGAAAGTGCTGTCAAGATGGCAGAAAGGAATGGTAGAAGGGATGTAAACCATGAATTTGGTACTAATCCTTGTTCTGAAATCATTCTACGAGACAGAGAGTTCTGTAATCTTTCAGAGGTAGTAGTACGGGTCACAGATACACCAGACACATTAAAGAAAAAGGCCCGTCTTGCTGCCCTTCTAGGAACCTTACAGAGTACGCTTGTTAACTTTAAGTATGTATCTTCTCAATGGAGAAAGAACTGTGAAGAGGAACGTCTACTTGGTGTGTCTCTCACAGGTATTATGGATTCCCCTCTTACCAATGGTGCAGAAGGAGATTTAGCTAATCTTCTAACAGAGTTGCGTGAGATAGTTGTAGAAACTAACAAAGAATTCTCAAAGAAGATAGGTATTAATCAGTCTGTTGCAACAACATGTGTTAAACCTTCTGGTACAGTATCACAATTAACAGATGCTGCGTCTGGTATACATGCTCGCCACAACCCCTACTATATAAGAACAGTAAGAGGTGATAAGAAAGATCCGTTGACTAAGATGATGACAGATGTAGGGTTTCCAGTGGAAGATGACCATCTAAATCCTACTCATACAGCGGTGTTTTCTTTCCCTATGAAAGTGGAAAGGGGTGCAGTTTTTCGTACAGATAAAACTGCGATAGAACAATTGGAACTTTGGAAATCATATCAAGAACATTGGTGTGAACATAAACCTTCTGTAACTATTTCTGTTAAAGAAAATGAATGGATGACAGTTGGTGCGTGGGTGTATGACAATTTTGATTACATGTCTGGTGTAAGTTTCCTTCCATTTTCGGAACATACATATAAACAAGCACCTTATCAAGACATTGAGAAGAAAGATTATGATGAACTTCTCAAACTGATGCCAAAAAATGTCGATTGGAGTAAGTTGTCGGAATATGAAAGGTCGGATATGACAGTTGGTTCTCAAGAACTTGCATGTACTGCTGGTGTGTGTGAAGTAGTAGATCTTATACCTACGGTGGAGCCAGCGGAAATGACTGCATGAAATTAATAGTGTGTGAATCATGTGAAGGTGAATTTAAAATAAGACACAGTATGGACGAGGGATATTACTCTATATCTTTCTGTCCGTTCTGTGGTGAAGAATTAAATGATGAACTTGAAGATGATATAGAATGGGAGGAAGATGATTGATAAATGTATATGATGATTTGATTGAAACAGATTTACATAAAGATTTATATCGTTGGGGTCAAAGTGTATCATGGTATCATCGTTGGTATGCTGTTCAAAAAACTGAAGAACAGGATATGTCAATTAATGAATACCAACCATCAGTCCAAGGCAATTTTAATAACAAACATATTTTAGGATCAGATAGAACTCTCTCTGCGCTATCTAGTTTAATGAAATTTAGTATGTACAGACACCCTATAGGGTGGGATGATAAGTCTACTAAAGAACGCAATCCTCTTGTATATGATTTGTGGACTAAAATAAACAATCATGTATGGAATGGAAAAGCAAGTCTGGATGGTTTACCAGAAGGTATCGGCGGCCTTAATGGACCTAGACAGTTATTCAATAAAGGAAAAAGTTTTTACGAAAAGTATGATGTAGATGTGAAAATTAAAAAGTTTACATCATATATGAATTGTAGATCTACAGAGGTATTAAGAACTGGTGGCCCAACCTCTCACATGGGACAACACCATAGAGATACAAAATATGATGAAGAAAACAACCACCCAAATTCCGATAAATATTTTACAGTATTATACAATTTAAATCAAACATGGAATCCTATTTGGGGTGGAGAACTTATGTTTTATGATGAGGAAGACACAGGATACACTCATTGGAATCGTGAGTATAATATAGGATATCCTATCAAAGTTGTGGGACATAAACCTAGTCGGGTAGTTATATATCCACATAATATAACCCACAGTACACAGTCTCCAAAAGGTAACGCACCAGAGATGACACAAAAGCTTGCGTTTAGGGTGAAAGTTGATGAATAAAAAGTTCGTATATTATAATGTGATGTTAAATCCATTGATGTTGAAAAGGATTAACAATGCAAAAAATACTCATGATGATTTTCCTACTGAAGAAGTTCGAGCAGGGTTCATAGAAGCCACATTAAAAGAACAGAAGATTAGGAACAGGACAAGAGGTACTTGTGCTATAGATAGAACTGGTGAGTATCAGTTCCAATATAACACGGTGGGACAACCTATGATGCCTTTTGAGTGGGAAGATCAGTCAGGAAGCATAGTAGATGCCCAGTGGTGTTTGGAAAATCTTCTTGTATCACGAGCAGGAGAAATAAAAAAACAAGATAAAGAAATACAATTCTTTTGGAGCGGTGGTGTAGATTCTACTACTGCACTTGCAATTCTAAAAGAGGTTTGTCCTGACCAACTTATGATACAAATGACACCTTCTAGTATCGAAGAAAACCCAAGGTTATATGAGAGTCTAGTAAAGAATTTAAAACATGATATCCATGAAGGAGATGATGTTTATAGTACAGCAGATCCAGATAAGTATCTAGTAGTAGAGTGTGGTGCAGCAGATGCACTGTATGGTTCTATGGGTGGAGATCACTTACATGGTGACAAGATACGAGTATGGAAGTTGCGTAATAGATTTGGTAGAGCGTCAAGGCGATTTAGGTTCTTTCAGAACTGGACTAAAGACACTATTAATTTGGATAATATCTGGCCTTTCTATGAGACACCACAGATTGAACAGTGGTTTATCAATAGACTTATAGAAGGAGACATTGAACCTTTTGATCGTGATGATATGGAAAATTATCCAAGTCAAAAGATTGCGTTTAGAAAGGTTATTGAGAAGTGGACAGGAGATAAAGAATACGCTTGGAACAAAACAGGGGTATGGAGTATTCGTTCTAATCAATCTACTATCAGAGATTTGAGAGAATATGGAAGTGCTGAATCACCATTTCAATTACTTTCAATTTCAGAAGAAGGACATTGTATGACTAGAGAGAACTTTAGAAACAAAAGAGTTTTTCCCTATCTCAATACAGAATATTGTTCAGAGTTAGATACATGGAAGAAGAATAACAAAGATGTTGGGTTGGTGTTAGGAAAAGTGTTCTGAGAGCTAGAAACTTTTTGGTCGCAGAATCGTGAGCAAAAAATCTCGGCATATTTTGACTGACCAACCCTTTTGGAGAATATGATGAAAAATCCTTGGTATGTGTGGATGATATGTATGTTGACAACCCTATTCATTATATGGGCTATTTGGATGAAATATAATGGGTATACGATAGGATGAAAACTCAAAGTGCAAAAGCAAAAGGTAGACGATTACAACAATGGTTTCGTGACCTTCTTATAGAAAAATTAGATGTTCATCCAGAGGATATTGAATCTCGTAGTATGGGTGCTGGTGGTGAAGATTTGATTATGGCACGTGCTGCAAGACAGAAGTTTCCTTACTCTATAGAGTGTAAGAATCAAGAAAGTATTAATGTCTGGAAATCGTATGAACAGGCACAAGAAAATTCGGGTGACTACGAACCTATCGTAGTATTGAAACGCAATAAATCAAAACCTCTTGTTTTGGTGGATGCAGATTATTTTGTGAGATTGCATAATGAATTGGTGGATTGAAGAGTATAAGAAATATCATGCTGAGTTAAATACAAATTATCCTGGCAATAATTTAAAACCCCAACTACATCATATTAAAGATTTGGTAAAGGATACCAAAGCAGAAAGTCTTCTAGACTTTGGGTGTGGTAAGGGTTTACAATATACCAAATATAACCATCATGAAGAATTGGGTATAATGCCTGCTCTTTATGATCCCGCTGTTCCAGAATATGAAAATTTACCCGAAGGTACATTTGATGGTGTTATATCCACAGATGTTATGGAACATATACCAAAAGAACAACTTCCTGAGACATTTTGTAGCATCTACAATAAAGCAGAAAAATTTGTATTTCTTGCAATATGTACTAAGCCTGCAATAGCAGTCCTTCCAAGTGGACAAAATGCTCATTGTACAGTCGAACCTATTGGGTTTTGGGTGACTATGATAGAAAAATATGCACCTAAAAGGGTGTATACTCACCTAAAAACTTACGGTAATTGCAATAATTACCAGATATTGAATGAAGATATCTATTTAGAGTGGTATCTAGACCAACTCTAATGTCAATTTTTTGACACCTATAAATAATTTTTCTATATAAATACTTGTAAAGGAGAATACTATGGAGGCTTTCAAAATGATTGCCGACTTAGGATTTTCGATTGCTGCTGTAATAGGTGGTGGATTCTTCATTATTCTACTCTTGAAATATATTTTGGAATCGGTGGTTAACAAAGCTAATGGATTAAACGGTATGATCTCTGCATTAGATAACAGAGTGAAAACTATTAATAACGAAATAGTACGTTTGGATGCTTTGATATGTCATGCTTTGGGTGTTAAACCAGATACCCGAAGGTTGAGTGCTGCTGACGGCAAGGAAGATGCTAGGAAGGACTAATGCAAGAAATTATTGATGCAGTTAATCAATATGGCGTTCCCACAGTTGTAGCTGTAGGTATGTCATATTTCATTTATTATATTTGGAAATATGTAACTATTACAATATTACCATCATTGAATCAAGCATCTGGCACTCTAGTTGCGTTGATAGATCGCATAAGAATGTTAGATAATGACATGATAAGATTGGATCAAAAAATAAATACGATAATAGAAATACAAGATCAACAAAATGACCCTTTTGAGAAAGCAAATCAACAACGAAGAGATGCAGCTCAAGATGTCAAGATTGTAGAGAACGCTGAAAAAATAGCAGCGATAAAGGAGAAATAATGATTAAAATTATGGTTGGTATGATTACATTTCTCTGCATCACTAGTACTGTACATGGTGCAAACTTAGTTCATCAGTGGAAGTCACCAGCTTTCAGTGGACAAGGTTACAGTTCGCATGTCCTTACGATTGAAAACCAAGAATTTTCTCGTAAGAAAGCAATTAAGGAAAAAAAAGAAGCAGCAGACAGACAAGCCGCTCGTGACGAAGCGAACACCAACCTTTCTAAGTTTATGAAAAATGTAGAATCTAGAATATACGCACAGTTATCTAAACAATTAGTAGATAGTATGTTTGGAGAGGATGCATCAACCTCTGGTACTGTTGTATTTGAGGGAACGACTATTAGTTATGTAAAAAGCAGCGATACAGTAGAGTTAACAATAGTGGAGGCAAATGGTAGTTCAACGGTTATCACGGTTCCTGTTGGGGATTTTACTTTTTAGTGTAGTCGGTTGTACAGCGGTTCAACACGAAGAAGAGCCCGTAATAACAACCGCTCCTATGGTAGATTCTCTGGCAAAAATAAAACCACCTAAACGTAAGGTGACGATTGCAGTATATAAATTTGGAGATTTAACTGGACAAAGAAAACCCAGTGATGCTCTTGCTTTATTAAGCACTGCCGTTACCCAAGGTGCTGACGTTTGGCTTATTCAAGCATTGAAAAGGGCAGGGAACGGTGAGTGGTTTCAAGTTATAGAAAGAATAGGATTAGATAATTTATTAAAAGAAAGACAAATCATACGGAACACACGGAAATCATATGAAGGAAAAGAAGCTAAGAAAGTTAAACCACTCTTATTTGCTGGAGTTATTATAGAGGGTGGAGTTGTAGGTTATGATACAGATGTTGTAACTGGCGGGATTGGTGCAAGATATCTTGGAATAGGTATTCATGATGAATACAGAAGGGATATGGTATCAGTAGGGTTAAGATTAATATCTGTACAAACAGGTGAAGTTTTGTTAGCAGTTAGTTCAGAGAAGACTATTTTATCAACAAGACTAGGTGCTAATGTATTTAAGTTTTTAGATATGGGAACTAAATTACTTGAAACTGAAGCAGGATTTACACAGAATGAATCTGCTACTTATGCAGTAAGGAAAGCGATAGAACAATCAGTTATTCAATTAATTAACGATGGTGAAAAAAAGAAGTTATGGGAATTCAAATTAAAGGAGGATAAAAAATGAGAATAGGCATACTTACAATACTCGCTTACTTTGTTATGTGCGGTGTGAGTTATGCAAGCGATGTTTATATAACGCAGTCAGGCGCAAGTTTTACTGCGAATATCAACCAAGATGGTCAAACAAACAGATATGGTGTATCGGGAACAGTTGTAACCCATACAGGAGATAATCAAACTTTGGATATTGATCAGATTGGTAACAGTAATACTATTGCTGGTTCAGTTATTGGTGCGTCACAAACAATAACTACTAGACAAGCGGGTAATAGTAATACATCTACAGTAAATGTAGGAACAAACTCTGCTGCAGCTGATAACAGTATTATACAAACTTTAACAGGTAATAGTAATACTACAACAATTAATGTCGGTACATCTGCTTCTTCTGGTGATGCTGATATTGACCTTATTGCAACAGGAAATAGTAACACTGTTACTATTAATGAAAATAGCACCGCAACAATGCAAAGTAGTGATAAGAAAGTGACAGCTGTTACCTTAATTGGTAGTAGTAATACAGTGACTACTACTCATGCTGGTGCTGGAGATCATGATACAACATTACATCATACAGGATCTTCTGGAACATTTGCTATTACGCAAGATGGTATACATGATACTAATGTAACCATGACAACTGTTGGAGCAAGTCATAGTGTTACGGTTACTGTTGACGATTAGTCTTATATTATTTACCAATATTGCATATGCAAGTATTGGAAATGTAGTAAAACATAGAGGAACTGCTTCTGTTGAACGGAGTGGAGAAAAGTCTGTTCTGAAGAAGGGTTCTGATGTGGAGTTCAAAGATAATGTGAGAACAGGTGATGGTGATATTGGTATTAAATTTGTAGATGAAACCAATGTTGCTGTCAGTCCTCATAGTTCTTTGGTAATAGATGAATTCATCTATGACCCGAATTCACGTTCTGGTTCTAAGTTGGTTATGAATATTGCATTGGGCACTGTTCGTTATGCGAGTGGTAACATTGCAAAGTTGAATCAACAGAATGTCGATATTCGTACTCCTACTGCAAGAATTGGTGTACGAGGTACGGCGTTTAGTATGACGGTGGATGAGATAGGAAAATCACTTGTTATTCTACTTCCTAATGCTGATGGGACAGTAGGTGAGATAGATGTTATGAGTGCAGCTGGTATAGTTCGATTGAGTAAACCATTTCAGGCAACTACAGTTGGGGTTGCAGAAGGTAAACCGTCTAAACCAGTGATACTTGATTTGACGTTAGATCAAATTAATAATATGTTAATCATTAGACCACCAAAAGAGAAACTTGTTGAAATAGTAAAGGATTCTAAGAAGTCAGCTAATCTTTTAGATATAGATTTCCTAGAATATGCCGAGTTAGAAGAAAATGAACTAGAGGAAGACCAACTGGCATTTGGATTATTAGATATTAACCAGTTGGATATTGATTTATTGGTAAATATTCTTGATAAACTTAATGCAACATTTGACAAGAAGAAGGCGTCAACTCATATAGATGCAAGAATGTCAGGATTTAATAAAGTAACACAAGTAAATACTATTATTGATGGAAACTTTTTAGAGATTATTAGGTATTCGGGTAGTGGTGCAATTTGGTTGACATTAAATGGTGATTACGGATATAAAATAGATTTAACACAGGAAGGAATACCTGTGCCGGAGATGACTTCAAATGATTCGATTGATAATCATATTACTATCTATCAGTCTGACTAGTGTAGCTTATGCTGGTAACAGCATCTATATAGAACAAGTAGGCACTGCTGATGATTTAGAATTAACCATCAATCAGGATGGTAATAATAATTCTGTTAATCTCACAATAGCACATGATGATAACACTCTTGATTTTCATCAAGAGGGAAACAACAATACAATTAGTTGGGTTTCTTATTGGGGTTCTGGAAAGAATTGGGGCGGTGATTTAGATGGTTCAAATAATAATCTAAATTTTAAACAGTATAACACTACTGGTTCAGATTCAAATAAAATAGGATTTCACATACCAAGTAATGGTAATGATGTAGATGTATGTCAAGGAGCAACTTTTGCCAGTGCTTCATCTGCGTCTTGTTCTGGAACCAATTCTGAATATGGTGGTCACACAGTCAATCTAGATTTACATTCTGGCGGTAATACTGTGAAGATAGGACAACAAACTGGTTCTGGAAATGCCGATCATTATGTTCAACTATATACATATGGCGGTGATAATAATGATGTATTTGTTAAACAGAATGGTAATGGGAATAAAACATTAAATATGACTATACGAACTGATGGTGGTGAACAATCTATTATTCAAAAAGATTCTGGTACTCATACTGCAACTATAGATTTGACAGGTTCTTATGGTACAGATTTAACTTTAAAACAGCAAGGTAGCGCCAACCAATCATACTCATTAACACAAAATTGCCAGACTAGTGGAGGATGCTCTGTTTCTATAACACAGGGAAATTGATATGAAAAAATGGATTGTCTCTATCTTAGTTATCTTAGTCTTATCTGGTATTCACTTTTCAAACCCGTGGTTCCTCGACATGGTGCGAATGAAAGCACTAGACCAACATCAACGTAATCAAGAGATACAATCTCTTTCAAATCTAGTAACGGTAGAAATCAACAATGAAACACTCAAGAAAAAAGGCCAGTGGCCTTGGGACAGGAATACCCTGTCAGTCGAAATTATCAAACTCTATCAGCAGGGTGCTGGTTTGGTTGTACTTCCCATCCTTTTTGCAGACAAGGATAGATTCGGAAAAGATGCAGTCCTAGCAAGAACTCTAAAACGATCCCCTACCATTATAGGACAAATACCCACTACAGATGACAGTAATTCTGGTGTAACCCGTGGAGTTGCAAAGGTAGGTAAACCTTGGCATGGCTGGTTATATCAATATCAAGGGGTATTAGGACCAATACCAGAAATTGCAAAAAATGCAAATGCTGTTGGAATGTTGATTATTGCACCAGAAGGTGATGGTGTGGTTAGACGTATGCCTCTGGTGGTTGCGGTAGGTGATGAAGTATATCCTTCTATCAGTCTAGAAGTTCTACGCATGGCAGCAGGAGATATTTCTTACCAGATGAAAACTGGTATAGCTGGTGTAGAAGCAATAAGAATACCGAAATACAAAATTATCAAGACAGATCCACATGGTAATATCTGGCTAGACTTTAAGTGGAAAACACCAGTATACGCTCTTCATGAGAAGTTACCAGATATCAAGGGAAAAATAGTAATCTTGAGTATGACTGCAACAGGGTTGGATAATCCTGTTACGACTCCTGTGGGGGTGATACACTCTCATGACTTAATTGGTTCCGCTCTTGCTACTATGATGACAGGAAGAAACATCACACGACCGTATTGGACTAATTTTGCAGAACTTGGTGCCTCAATGGGACTTGGATTGTTATTAATGATTGTCGTATTATTGCTCCCGTGGTACTTTGGTGCAGTCGCAATGCCTGCTACAGTAGTGGGTTTGTTCTATGGTAGTTCACATCTGTTTACTAAACACGATCTACTGGTAGATTGGAGTTACCCTGTACTTACTGTATTTGTCGCATGGGCGATTGCAGCCTTTCTTAGGTTCATGGAAGAGTTCAAGTTGCGTCAACAAATTAAGAAACAGTTTGAACACTATCTGGCACCAGAGATGGTTAAGAGATTGCAGAAGAATCCAGAACTATTACAGTTGGGTGGTGAACGTAGAGAGATGAGTTTCCTGTTCATGGATATCGTAGGATTTACACCTATCAGTGAACATTATAAGAACAACGATGATCCAGAAGGTTTAGTAGAATGTATCAACGATTATCTTAATAGAATGACTAAAATAGTTTTAAAGAACGGTGGAACGGTAGATAAATATATGGGCGACTGTATTATGGCATTTTGGAACGCTCCACTGGATTGTGAAAATCATGCAGAGATGGCAGTACGAACTTCTGTTGAATGTGCAGTAGAAACAGAAGCATTAAAACAGTCATTTAAAGATAAAGGACTACCAGAGATAAATATAGGTAGTGGAGTAAATACTGGAACATGTATCGTAGGTAATATGGGCAGTGATTCCAGATTTGATTATTCTGTTATAGGTGATGCAGTAAACCTTGCTGCAAGACTTGAAGCAGCAACTCGTAACTATAAAAAAGATGATGGTGGTATCGTGAATACCCTTTATTCGTCATATACACAAGAACAATTACCCGAAGATATTAAGGGTGATGAAATTGATAAAATCAAGGTGAAAGGGAAGGATGAATTAGTTACCATATACAAACCGAAAGAAGAAAAATAATGAGTAGAAATTATTACACACCAAAAACAGGACATGCGGCATCTGATGCATATTTCAAAAATCAAGCTATCTGGATGGATAGCGACCTGCTTCGTAGCTTTTGTCTTGGTATGGGTATTGGTGCATTTTTAACTATAATTGTTACATTCTCACTATAAAAAAGTTCTTGACAAAACCTGACCTATAGTGTATGATCTTAAAGTAACTAAAAAAGGAGTGCGTTTATGGACGCAACTACACATACTCTTATAGCAGTGGTAATGTTGTTGGCTGCTTATTATTTGGGTAGACATTTCTCTAAGAGGTCAATCTTAGATGAAATTGTAACCTCTATGCTTGATAATCTTGAGAGGGACGGATACGTTGCTGTCAAGACTGATATGGCTGGAGAGAAAGAATTAATAAAAATTAAGGACTTGGTTAAAAAAGGTTCTTGACATTTTATGACCATTCGTATAAACTGAGGACAATATGAGAATTGAAGTAAGAAACAACAATGTCGATCAGGCATTGAGAGTATTAAAAAAGAAATTGCAAGCAGATAATGTTTTCCAAGAACTTAGAAGAAGAGAATTTTATGAAACTAGAGGTGAAAAACGCCGAAGGGAACGAAATGCTGCAAAACGAAGGCAACAACGAGACCTTGCAAAAAGAAAAGCAGAGCTCGGTTACTAAGGAACACGAAAATCTGACAAAAACCCTCACCCCAACAAAATCAAATCATCCATTTTCTTGGTGGGTGAAATGGGTTTCATCTATTATTCTGATTGTCGCTATGATTTTCACTGCTAATAATATTTACCCATATAACTTATTTTTGCATTTTGTTGGTATCGGTGGTTGGTTAATTGTCGCAATAGTTTGGAATGATCGAGCACTAATTGTTATTAATGCAGTCGCACTTGCAATTTTCGCTAACGGGATGATTGCATATATCTTGAAAACCTACTACCCATAAGGATAAATAGTAAGATGGCTAAACGTAAACCTACTGTGGAAACGGATAACTCTTCTTGGCAGGCACCGAAGAAACGTAAGAAACGTAAACCCATGTCAGAAGAACAACGTGCTGCAGCTGCAGAACGACTCGCAAAGGCAAGGGAAAAGCGTGCCGCAGCAAACCCTGATTATGGTATGTCAGGTATACATGAGAGTATTCGTGATTTACCAGATGAACACCAATTACATCCTAAAAAAGTTAAGGCTTGGATTAAGACACAGAAAGATCTGTTGAGAACTGAAAAAGCATCTGCTCGTCAGAATGTAAAGGGTGCAATTGCTCGTGCAGCAAATCATGAAGCATATATTCGGTCTTGTAATAGATATTTGCGTGATGGTGATTGGACTGATAACTTTTATGGAGAATACCAAGAAAAGAAAATTGTAAGACGTTGTGTTGCACAAGCATATTATTGGTATGGACCTAAGAAGGGTGAACCAAAGTTTGATGTAGGTACATACTATCCCCTATTGGGACAGGTATACACTCAAGAAATGTATAATGAAGAGAATCCACAGGTAGCAGAAAGAGCGAAGAAAAATGTCGGAAGAAAACGCAGACGCAAAAGTACCAAATAATATCATTAAGGGCCCTTGGAAGTCTAATAGGGTAAAGGTTCCCGATCATGATATGGTTGCTCTTCAGCAAGATATTGCATTTATTGAAGAGTTATCTGAAAGTGTTATGGTTCAAATGATATTTACTCTAGGTGAAAATGGAGTTGATATTAGTGAAAAGGATTTCTTACAGGATATTGCTTTTGTAATTGAGTCTTTGAAATCAACTCTTTATCGTGAAATGGGATTACCACACCCAATGTCTAAAATTATAAGGATGATCTCATCAGTTTCGGTGGAAGAGAAATCACTTGAAAATCCAGACGGTGCGGTTACTACACAATTCAGTATGGAAAAATTAAATAAAGCTATGGAGAAATTGAATATTGGAGAAGATGACAAACCAGTGGCATGAAGTTTTTAGTCCTACAATACTAGAAACTTATGTACCCCAAAGGTTTATTGATATTGTAAATGAAGTGGGTGATGATGTTCTAACTGATAAGAATAAATCAGCACAATGGGATTTTTCTGATAAGTTGGTTGGTAAGGTTTCTGCTGAAATACAGATACCTATCACTGATAAGAACACTAAAAAATATCTTGCAGATACTATGAAGAAGGGTTGTTTAGAATATCTAAATAAGATGATAGAATTCAATCGTTCTTATGGTTGGAATAAAATATCCAGTAAGACACCTACTATAGACAATATACATATAGCACAGAGTTGGATTGTTAGTCAATACGCTGGGGAATATAATCCTTGGCATAAACATAGTGGAGATTTTTCTGCTGTAATTTATCTTAAGCTTCCTGATGGTATGGAAGGTGAGTATAAGAAAGATGAAGAAGATCATTATCCTTCAAATGGATTGATTGAATTTATGTACGGTGAAGCACAAGACTTTAGAAGTGATGGTGTGAAATTCAAACCAGAGATAGGAAAGTTTCTAGTTTTCCCTTCATACCTAAAACACTTTGTCTATCCCTTCAACGTACAGGGTGAACGAAGGAGCATGAGCTTTAACGCATACATGAAAGCATAATATGATATTAGTTGATATGAACCAAATTGCACTCGCAAATGTGATGATGCATCTAAATATGACGAAAAAAAATAAACCAGAAGGTAGTATGGTTCGTCATATGATACTAAATTCTCTACGAATGTATAGAACCAAATTTAAGGAAGAGTTCGGTGAACTTGTTCTCTGTTATGATTCTAAGCACTACTGGCGTAGAGAAGTATTTCCTCAATACAAAGCCAGTCGTAAGAAAACCAGAACAGAATCTAATAAAGATTGGGACGCTATCTTTGAAGTCCTAAATTCTATTAGAGATGAACTTAAAGATATTTTCCCCTACAAGTTTCTAGAAGTGTACGGTGCAGAAGCAGATGATATTATCGCTGTATTGTGCGGTGAACTTGAGTATGATAACGGTAAGACGCTCATTTTATCGGGTGATAAAGATTTCATTCAGTTACAGAAGTATAAAAATGTGTCACAGTTTAGTCCTATTACCAAGAAGTTTGTTAATGGTGAGGACCCTGTTCAATACCTAAAGGAACATATTCTAAAGGGTGATGCAAGTGATGGTATACCAAACATTCTATCACCAGACAATACCTTTGTAGATGGGTTACGTCAAAAGCCCCTAAGTAAGAAGAAGATTAGTTCATGGGTAGATAATGAACATCCAGAACTAGGGAATATGCCTATTGAAGATGTGTTGCCCAATGATGAAACGATTAGAAACTATCAACGCAATCAAACTTTGATTGATTTAGACAAATCACCCAAGGAGTTGTTCTTACTTATTCTTAAAGAATTCCAAAATGCACCAGAAGGTGATCGGAGTAAACTACTAAATTATTTTATACAAAAGAGATTAAACAATCTCACTGAATCTATAGGAGACTTTTAATGCCAGATAATTATCAACCACTGTTTTCAGAAATTTTAGAGAAGGTATCTAAACTGAAAACCAAAAAAGAAAAGGTTGCACATTTGCAACGATATAATAGCGATGCATTACGCATGATTATTAAAGCGTCATTCGATCCAAAGATTGAATGGTTGCTACCAGAAGGTAGCGTCCCTTTCATGGTAAATGATGCACCAGAAGGGACTGAACATACCATGTTGATTAGTGAAGCAAGGAAACTGTTTCATTTCATCAAGGGTGGTAATCCTACTCTACATCAAAACAAGCGTGAATCCATGTTTGTACAGATGCTTGAAGGGTTACAGGAAAATGAAGCGCAACTTTTAGTTGCTGCAAAGGATAAGAAATTACATCAAAAATATAAAGGACTTTCCAAGAACGTAGTTATGGAAGCGTTTAATTGGGATGACAACTTTATGGTAGTGGAGCATGAAATGTATCATGCAACACCTGGCTCTGCTTCGGGGGTATAAATGCTAATTGAAGATGATTTCAAATTTGACTTTTCAGACGTACTAATTCGTCCCAAAAGATCAACTCTAACTTCACGGTTTGATGTTGAAATGGAGAGGACATATACTTTCTACCATAGTCAAAAGGAATGGACAGGCGTACCTATTATCGCCAGTAATATGGACACTACAGGTACGTTTGAAATGCATGAGGCATTGAGTAAACATAAGATGATAACTTGCCTTGCTCGTCATTATAACAAAAACTATAATGATTGGTCAAAATATGGTAAATATGATCGTTCAAGTTTATATGAACATTCTTGTGTAATGTCTGGTATATCTAAACAAGAACTTACTGAATTAGTCCATATCGGTAAAATGTTTCCCGTATCATTTGTGGGGTTAGACGTTGCAAATGGGTATACGAAGAACTTTGTTGATGCGGTTAGTTATGTAAGAGAGAAACTTCCTGATGCAAGTATTATTGCTGGTAACGTGGTTACTGGTGATATGACATCAGAACTCATTATGGCAGGAGCAGATATTGTCAAGGTAGGAGTTGGGCCTGGTTCTGTATGTACTACTCGCATCAAGACAGGTATCGGGTATCCACAGTTAAGTGCAGTCATTGAATGTGCAGATGCAGCACATGGTATTGGTGGACATATTATTGCAGATGGTGGTTGTACATCGTCTGGTGATATTGTCAAAGCATTTGCCGGTGGTGCAGACTTCGCAATGATTGGTGGTATGCTCGCTGGACATGATGAATGTGATGGAGAACTGGTATTTGAGGATGACATAGAAGAACCTGTGGGTATGAAATTCTATGGAATGGCCTCCAATACTGCTATGGAACGTCATGGACATCCGAATCGGGAGTATCGGGGAGAAGAAGGTAAGACAGTTACCGTACCATATCGTGGTAAGGTGAAGTATACTGTTCTGGATATTCTTGGTGGAATACGTTCTGCTTGTACATATGTAGGTGCAAAACGATTAAAGGACTTGACAAAGTGTGCAACATTTGTTAAAGTACATAATACACATAATCGAATCTATGAATAAGGAGATATTATGAGCAGTTTGATAAATGCATTGAAGAAACGGTATGAATCAGAAGTTGCATGTGCAAAAGCAAATATTGGAGTATATATTAATAATCCAGTAGGAATTGGAGAACATGCAGATTTGGTTAGTGCAGTTGATAGTGAAGTTTCAAAAATGTGTGAAGCGGAAGAAAAATTGAGAGCATTGGAAAGTCATTTCGGGAAACCATTCTAATGCCCCTATCTCGTAAGCGTGTTATCTATGATCGTGATGGTAAAACACCATATATGATTAGATGGCACCTAATTTTCAGAGAGAAATCTGACCATATGGAAAGGAACGTGAGGATACCCTTTAATGCGTATCTTCACAAGATTGTATTGTCAGATGAACCGATTCTCCATGACCATCCTTGGAATTGGGGTACATTTATTATCAGCGGTGGATACCACGAACATACACCAGATGGTACATTTTGGAGAGGGCCAGGCTCTATGAGAACTCGTACTGCTACCGATCAACACTGGTTAGAACTCAAGGACGACCAACCCTGTTGGACAGTGTTTTGGCATGGTATTAGACAGAGAACTTGGGGATTTCAGACTGACGATGGGTGGATGGACTATCGAACTTTTTTACAGAACCGTTTAGAATCAAGGACTTAGACGTTCACTTTTCTCTTGACAAAACATGACCTATGCCCTATAATGTATGTATAATTGAGATTAAGGACTAGTTATGTATTGCTTCGATGAAAACACCCTTTCCGACCTTCATAAAGATGCTCGTGGGTTTCGTCCTCGTTCAGAATCCTTCTGGAACGAGTGGACTACATCTACAGACGATGGTAAGCAGTCCATATGGGATGGTCTCGTTGATGAGCTTGTACGCCGTGAAGAAGAGGAAAAGGAAGCAGAAGAACGTGCTGTGGTATCCTTCCTTGCCGAGATGAATCAGTTCATCGAATACGGTGCTGGAGACAGGGAAACCGCTCTACGGTGGATGACCGATGGTGAAACATTCTATACTAGCCAGTGTGTTGAGGGTTGGGTCTTCAATAGGGGTATTCTATTTACCAATTACGGTAGGGATTTAGTCAAGGAATTGATGGGAATCGTCACTTTTTGTGAAAATTAAGTGATTTTTTCCTTGACAAAACCTGTTGAGTATGGTATTATAAGACATAATGATGAGAAAGAGAGAGATTATGAAAAACAAGATTGATTTTATCAGTGCAGAAAACGGTGGAATTAAGATGTTCGCCGGTGTAGGAAACGTCAAGGGTTGGATGAAGACTGCAAGTGGTATTGCTTATGTTTTAGCCACTGTTGGTCTTGCTGATAGGGTGATGGGTTCTTCTACGATGGATTTCGCCTCTGAAGAGGGGTTTGAGAATGATGGTGATGCCATGAAGTTGTGGGATGAAGCCATTGCGATTTATAACTTTGAAGTCAATGGAGTTGCCTAATGACTGTTTTTGTTAAAGAAAGTTCCAAGAGTGTTCTTGCTGGTTTGTCCAAGATGAAGACTGCCATGATTGAGGACTATGTTGGGTTCATGCCTCCGAAGGATGAAATTCGGAAGAAGATGTGCGCTGAGTATGCTGACACTTATGACATTCGGTACGGTAAAAAGTACATCAAGATTGTCTGTAAAGACAGTGTTGCTGCGTTTGTCGTTGGTGTTGACAACGATAAGGTGTTCAAGAAGGGTGACATTCTGAAACCCGCTGGTTATAATGCTCC
>VTLG01006952.1_pt1 | contig 76857 bp, 83 predicted proteins | sample 4694571 | NCBI WGS metagenome assembly VTLG01 (sample SAMN12604809, study PRJNA352737) | marine metagenome | biome: ENVO:00000447; feature: ENVO:00000209|ENVO:00000569|ENVO:01000036; material: ENVO:00002151; isolation source: viral sequences binned using virsorter ...
TAACATTTTTTCATGATTACTTGAAGACATTTTTACAAATTTCTCTATGTGTTTAAGAACTTTTGGATTTTTTATTTTAGGAAAAAAATCTTGAACCTTTAATTGATACTTGTTTGGCCCAATTGTATTTGCTTCTTTTAATTCCCTAATAGTTCTTTCTAAAGTCATAGTTCTTTCTTATTTTATCTCGTGAACCTTCTCTTCTGGTTCATTATAGGATTGATTACCAACCAATCCATCTGAGAATCCAAATGAATCCTCAATGTTAAATTGTTCTATGAAGTCATCTAAGTCTTCACCTAATAATGCAATTAATTGTTTTGCATTCTTTCTTGCTTCTTTTTCGTTCTTATAGATAGCAAGTTCTTGTCCATCAACATAAACCTTAAATTTATTTGATTTCTTTGCAATGATAACGGCTACTTTTTTTCCTCTTTGACCTTTTTCAAAGTAAGAATCAACTTCTTGTTCTCCACGCGGGAGTTTAAACTTTTTTTCCTGTAAGTCTTTTACAAGTTCTTTAAACTTCTTCACTCTGTTGTTCTCCAGATTCCTTTTCCATCCAATTCATCTGAACATCAAGTCTCTTAGAGTCAATTGCATCTGACTGTTTATCTATCATAGCAGACTGAAAAGCATCAGTTGCTTTAACATTATCTCCAGTTTCAATTGCATTAACTAAGTCTTTGATATTTTCTTTACTCATAATTTATACCTCTAATATTGATCAAAGGAGTCATCATCTCCTTCCCCATCACCACTTTCTTTGTCTTTTTCAATTTCTTGGTCAATCACTTCGATTTCATCTTCTGATTGTCTCAAGATATTCTTTCTCACCCAGTTCTGAGAGTAGTATTTACCTACAAACTCATCCATTTCTCTGAGTGTGTTTACTCTTTCTCTGTAGATTTCAGCTTCCTTCATTTCTACAAAGTGTGAATCCTTTTGAAAGTCGAAAGTTATAAACTCTCTAACTTTATCAAATTCTTCGGCAGACATTGTACCTTTTAAGATAAGTTGAGTCTTCAACAAATCTAAGAAGAGAACTGAAAACTTATGTCTTAGTTTGTCTACAAATCGTGAGAACTTAACCTCATCCCTTGTAATCTCACTTGCACGACCTAGTGAGAACTGTGCATCTGCTTCCAATCTACTGATAGGTACATTAAGTGCCTTATACAGTTTCTTTTGGAAATAGAGTATATCTTCTATCTCACCTAAGTTCTGTCCGCCTGGCAGAGTAGTTATTTCTGTTCCTCTACCACCTTCTCTTCTTGGTAACCAGAAATCTTCCAACATACTCATATGTCTTCGATCATCTCTGATTTCCCCAGTGTCAGCATTATAGACTAGTTTATTTTTGTACCTAGTCATTGTATCTGCAAGATACTGTTCTGCCTTCACTTTAGGAAGGTTACCTACATCAATGTAGAATATCCTTCTTTCTGGTGCCCTTGCTATTCTATATATGACAAGAGCATCTTCCATCATTCGTAATTGGTTACCAGCTTTTAATGCTTTATGTAAATAACCTATTACTTGAGTTCTAGTTGCATCCATCATTCCAGATGATGCCATTATAACTGCATCTGGACTAATCTTTAGGACTTGACCACTGTTGTTTGTACCAGTCTTATCAAATCCAGCATCTGAGAAATGATAGTATTCTTCAACTCTATCGATTACCTCAACACCAGTCTTCTCATCTTTCTTCTTGTGGATTTCCCTAATCTTTTTAATCTTCATAGGGTCAATATATCTTAACCCTACGATTCCCTTCTTAGGAGAACCCTTTTCGGTTAATAGGTGGAAGTATGCACGACCATCTATATACCATTTTCTGAACAAGTCTGGCCCTGTATTTCTGAATCTTAACAGAGTCAGCATGTGTTCAAATTCTTTTCTGACAGAATCTTTGATACCATCAGATAGATTATTTGAATCTATTCGGTCTAAATTAATGGATACAGTATTGTCTAAATCGTTAGTTGCAATTGCTTCTTGTACAATATCGTCAACAGCTGCATCACATTCTGGAATCAGAGACATGGAACGATATCTTTGAATGAGGTCAATCTCACTCTTGATAGCACCTTCCATATCAATGTAAGAAGAGAGGTATTGTCCACCAGCAAAAGACGAACCCATAGGTGAGGACTCAATAACTTGAGCCCCATCGTCATTTATAGGTGCAACAAAAGATGGTGCCGACTTTTGTTCCGCTTCCCTCTTCTTTCTGTTTATTTCAAATCCAAATAATTCCATAATAAAATATATTTATATCACTAAGAAAGTAACAGTCTAAAATTAGACTGTTCTTTCAAAATGACTGTAAGTGAATGTAATGTCGTATGTTTGCACTTCTTCGGTATCCATGTCTAGAGAAATTGACCCTAGATTTGAAGGATACATGTTAAAGAATTCGTAAGTTGCAAGAACTGACTCATCCCTATGAAGTTGTGAAACAAACGCACGAGATACAAGATAATCTAAATCTGTAGCACCAACTCCAGAATCTCTGTTTTGTATCTCTGCCATCCAGTTTTCCATTCCAGTTCGGATACTAAAATCAACATCGTTGATAACTGTTACAGTCCAATCTTCGTAAGTTCTTTCGCCTGGAAGCTTAAGTTTTGCACCCCTAAAGTTTACTTCGATAGGGCCACCAAATGCTTCGGTAGGAATCTGAGCAGCTTTAACGAGAAATTCAACTCTCTCACCTGCTTTAGGTATAAAAACTTTGAACCTATTTGAACGAACACCACCAGATGTTAATTGTGCTTTAAATTGGTCTATTGTTGCCATTTTTTACTCCTTAACTCCCAGCTTGTGTGTTAGTAGCACCATAAACTTCTTCAAACTCAACTCCAGACCTTGCAGCCACGAAGTTAAGAGTAATGAAGTTGATACTCTTATTAGGTTTAACGAAAATTGATGCTTGGAATTGATTTGCATCCACAATTGCTTGTGTATTGTTTGTTTCATCACAAACAACTTGGAAATCTACGATTCCTCGTCTTCCTTGCACCGCCCTTAAGAAAGGTTCGACTGTAGCTCTAAAGTTCGCTCTTGTGAATGCATCATTGAATTCAAAGAGTTGGAACTTAGCAGCAGTTGATATTGCTTTCTCCAATATGATGAATAATCTTCGTACATTGATTCTATCGAATGCACTTGGATTACTTAGAAGAGTTTTATCTCCAAATAGAACTGTTCCCTCGCCTGGGAATGTTACTATTGGGTTAACTCTCTTCTTATAAAGTTCATCTCTTTCTGCTTGATTTGGGTTATATGCAAGTCTAGTTACACCAAAATACTGACCTCTATTGAAACCAGCAGGTGAATACCATGCATCCCTTACTAAATCTGTTCTTGCCATAAGACCAGCAGTAGAACCACAAGCAGGAACATAACAGTATTGGTCGTTGTACTTATCGTACATATACAACCAGTTACTATCCATTACTGCATATGAACTTGATGTAAGTGTGTCTGCTAATGTTACTGTGTCGGATTGTTCAGAACCTACATTGTTGACAACATCTGCTCGTCTTGGGCTACATACTACTACACAATCTTTCCTTGACTCGGCAATTGTGATTAGATTGTTGATATGAGTTGTAGCTTCGGCAACTGTTGCAACGACAGTTCCACTTCCATTGTCAGCAGAGTTTGGCCCTGCTATTAAGAAGTCTACATCTACTGTCTCTGCATCACCCAAATAAGTTGAGTAAGCAGTATTCTTCTGAGCAGAAGTAGGTTGGTTACCATCAGCACCATTAGTTAAACTGTTTGTTACTGGTAGACTGTATGTACTGAAAGTACGACCAGAACCAGCATTTTGTAATGTTACACCTACTGTAGTTAGGTTAGAGTTGTGATCTAACCAGTAAAGATAACTAGAGTTGTCTCTAATTACATCTCTATAGTAGTTTGAAGCACCAAAAGAATCTTTAGAATCTGTAGCTTTTGAAACATTAGAATATGTTTCTAGTATTTCTCCAACTTCACCAGTGATATCTCCATCCTCGTCAACAACTACAACATGCATTTCATCGTTAGATGCACCCTTATCGGTTGCATTCGGTGAAGTGCCTGGAGCTGTGTCAAAGTAAGTTGCATATTCCCATTCTCTGGAAACATTGACACCACTTGCAACATCAACTTGTAATCCTTTAGTTTTATCAGAAGCAAGATGAATAGTTAAATCTCCAGCACCAGAGGAACCAGAGTCAAATGCGATTGCAGTAACAGCATACTTATTAGTATCACCAGCAACAGTAATTCTATCTCCAACTACAAACTTCTCACCAGCTGCAACTCCTAAAGAGGTTGCACCTAATGCTGGGTCTGCATCTAGAGTAGTTACATTTGCTTCACTAAAAGCTGCACTACCAGAACACATTGAAACTTTCAAACTATTACCTAATGAACCAGCATACTTCGCACCCCAATCTCCAACAGTACCACTACCATCTGCAAAAGATTCATCGTAGTGAGTTCTGTTTTTGATTAATGCACCAGAAGAACCACCACTAGTAGCATTCAATGAACTTGTATTTAATGCACGAACAACTTTAATTGCACCCGCATATTTCAAGAAGCATGCAACACTATAGAAATGTTCTCTTGATATATTAGTATCTTGTGGTTCACCAAAAGTGCCCACAAGCTGTTTCTCAGATATAATAGTTCTTACTTCATCAATTGGGCCCCAACTAAACATACCTGCGAATCCACCAATACTTGATGAAACCGCTGGAACTACATTAGTAACATCTATTTCTTTGACCTGTACGCCAGGTGATACTTGAAATGCCATGTTAGTTTTCCCCTATAATGATAATTAACATTTATTATACTTTGCCGAATCAAATATGTTTTATTAATTCGTCATAATCTATTTAGTATTCTTGTCATTTACACTTTAGCAAAATGGAATATGATGTCTACAAACTGGTGCAGTAAACTGAGGTGCATATGACTCAAATGGAACAATATCGAATGCAAGTGTGATTCTAGGTTCATCAGATTCATTTGGTGATGACCTATGTTCGGTAATCATATCCCCTATAAAGTGTCCACACCCTACTTTTGATTCCATTTTATATAATTCTTCCTTAGTTTCATGATGTCTATACTCTGTATACGACCCACCACCATCGTCTATGCAGATAACACCATGATAAAAATGTGGGTCATAGGTATCACAATGAGAATGCCAACCTATTCTATCTCCCTTCTCAAATATGTTTATCCACCCATGAAACATATGTGGGACTCCAGTATCTATTCCTAAATCATCTATATTATTAAAGAACTCACTTCTAACCTCATAAAATAGATCATAGAAACACTTTCGTGGTAGTTTTGCCCAGTTATATGGTATATCTGGGTCTACCCAATGTTCTCTTTCAATGATTTTTCGACCTTCATCACTAAGAATAAACTCTTTACATTCTTCTAAATCTGCATCTAAAGGGCCAAATGGAACTATAATCCCATAATCTCTTTCGTATTCTGTCCCTTCGTTGATTTTATAATTATGTGTCATTATGCAAGTCTATGGAAGTCCATGAAATATATTTCTGGGTCTGGGTAAATCTCTTTATCATATCGTTGTATTTCTGGTTCTAATTCCAAATCTATATCTGGATTATCTAAATCTATGCACTGAGTTTTGTCTTCATTACATATAATTCCGCACATATAAGTTCCATTTCTATCATCAAAACACAAATTAGGTAGAATTTCTTGGGTACTACACCCACTAATCATTACCACAATGCCCAAATAGTAGACACTACTACGAATAATACTAACCATTGTTCTATCTCCATTTACCAAAACTTGTTTGGAAATCTACTATCGGTAGTCCAAACATCTCCCTCTCCATCTACAAAACTCTCTTCTTCTTCATCGTTATAACTATTTATGATACCAAAAGGTAGCACATCTTCTTCTATTTCTCTCTGTCTTTCTGCAAATAATAACATTTTAAGTTGTTCATCTGTCATATCAGTGAACAATGGAGTAGAAACAAACCATCCAAATAGAACTAAAGTCATTACCATGTCATCATGATTACCACCATCTGCTTCCCATGATTGACCTTTACTTACAAATGTGGTTAACTCTTGTATAGTATGACTGTCTGGAACATGTAGTTTATTCTCTTCTAAGACTTCTTTAATGGTTGCACAACCTATTGCTTTTGTCTTTCTGGTCATTCTAAGACCTATTCCATCTGCTTTTATTGTATTAGACATGAACATATTATCGTATTCTAGGTTATAATGCATCTCATTACATACCATTGCACCCTGTCCATTGTTCTCTACAATCACCATTGCATTGTTATATGCAGTTCCCCACTTATTAATTAAGTCTGGAAGTAACAATGGTGATATCATATTGTCTCTAAATGTACATACTTGATACCATTCATTACCCTTTGTGATATCTATTATACTCCATGCAGAGTAATCTAATCCCTTTCCTTCTGCAACATCCACTGTCATTATATAAGTATGGTCTTCTTTTGGTCTCTCATATACCTTAATTGAACCATATAATTCTTGTGCATTTGAACCATGCATCCCCAATAAAGTGTCAGCAGCGATTAATGTCCTACCAGTTCCTAAGAAAGAGTTACCAAATTCTTGTTCAAACTGCATCTGGGATGTATTTGCAATGGTTTCTTCCTTCCATTTCTTATCCCTGCCAGGCACATCATGCCAATCAACTTGGAAATGTTTGTACTGACTCTTATTAGTTATTGCACCTTCCCAAAGTTTATGGAACATATTACCTACACCATTTGCAGTTGAGGTAACAATAACCTTAGAGTTTTTACCAGATGTGATTACTGGATATGTACCAGTATAGAATACTTCTGCATTTTCTACGAATGCAAACTCGTCTAAGTATAGTAAATTAACAGACAGTCCACGAATCGAAGCTGCCGAAGTAGCGGATGCAATTATTCTAGAGTTGTTTTCAAAGTTTATACTACCTTTATTTAACACTTTAGTACCAGGCTGAAGGAAGAAAGGTATGTGTTCTAACATGGTAGTTATTCTGGCAAGCATCTCCCTTGCAGTTGAACCTTTGTTTGCAAGTACCGCGACTGTTTGTTCTGGATGAAAACATACATACCAGAGTAGGTATGCACATACTGTTATTGATTTACCACTCTGTCTACATGCAAGACATATACTAAATCTATTATCATGGAAGTGTTCTATTAGACGATTCTGGTAACCATATAGGTTAAATTTCACAAGACCTTCGTCAAGTGATATAATTTTAACATAGTTTTCTATAAAATGTTGAGGTGATTCTGAACATTTGATATATTCATCAATCTGTTCTTGTGTCCAACCTTGTTCGACACCAGCTCTCTTGACATTTATATTACCTAAGTAACCTTCGTTTTTAGCCTGTACCATCTTTCTTCTTTAATAGTTTCTGCAATTCTGCTGTTGAACCTACAAAGAGTTGGTTAGTCGTCTTCTGGGTATTACCCCTTTGTCCCTCTAAATCTTGCATTTGTTTCTGAATCTGTAAGAGTTTTTCAGAGGTATCTGCAACAGTCTTTATTAATTGTCCTGCGACTTCATAGGTTCTGGGATGTTCTGACTCTTTTGCAAGGTCAAGAATACCCTCTATTGCATCTTGTCCTCTCTCAACAAGATTGTATAATGTGTTTCTAGTGTATTTGTAATCGACACCTCTATCTTGAGCTCTAGTATCAGAAGTGTCTACCACCACTGGTGGAGTTTGTTCGATTCTTCCATCCACCAATGCTTTGGTGGCTTCGTTATTAATATCTAGAAGATTGTCTAGTTTTTGGTCTATTGTATTCATAATTAAATTGTTGTATCATCATCACTATATGTAAAATCATCCCCATCAAAGAAATTGAGTGTTTCAGTATAACTCAATGGTGAACTATCTACCGCTGCATTGGTAGGATTCGGTACTATTTTAACTTCACTTGATCTTCCAGCTGTTCCATCAGCTTTACCATCATCAGATATATAGGTTCTTGCACGAACATCTCTGATAACTTCTGTCTTGGCAATACTACCATATAGATAAGTTTTCATTGTAAAACTCATTGTCCAAGTAACCACTCTTCTAGTTTGGAAGTCTCCTTCATACTCATCATTATATGCAACTGAGTCTAGAATAATAGGAACATCTCTTTTCTCTAAAGTGTTAGGTACTGTTGTTATTGTTACAGTAAAGTCTGGAGTAAAGAATGGTAATATCTGTTCTACAATCTGTAAGTTATCTTCTGTATTTTTTGCAATCGCAACTAAATCAAAATTAATGTTGTATGGTACTGGTGCAAATTGAGTCTTAAGAACACTCTCATCACCAGACTGTGGTAGTTTATATTGTTTTAATTTACCTAACTTTCTTTGTGAATCATAGGTTAACCCAGTAATTTCAAATGCAAGTCTAGGTAATACAACTGCAACTCTCGATGAATCATCAACCCCTAAGTTGGGATATGCATCCATTCTTTGTATCCATTTCTGTTTTGGGCCGTATGCAATAGGAACTTTAATGTATTGGTTTTCAGAACCTTTGGTTCTTGAAATTTCAATATCATTAAACATCGTACCAAATACTGATACTGACCTCTTAATTGCTTCGTGGTAGAAATGTGCCTTACCTAACATCTTATGTTACACTCCCAAATGGATTTGATTCACTAAAGTCTATAATATTATCACCAGCAGTTTCAAACTCTTCATTATCAGCACTTGGGTCTTGTGGTAACTGCATAGTATTAGGTGCAGTAGTTATAGTCCAACTTGCACCACTTGTTGCACCAACAATGTTTCCAGCATTTGCATTAGAACTTAAGACAAACATATTGTATTGTGTTGGTACTCCAGTATCGGAGAATGATATGTTATTAACAAACAATTGTCTTAGAGATGCATCCCATTTAACCACATTACCAGTTACAGTATATCCAGTTGCAACTGTTTGAGTAACCACTTCACCAACTTGGAAACTTCCAGAACCACCACTTCCAAGTGTCATAGAGACTTGATATGAATATTGGTCTTCAATATTATCAAGTTCTGCAATACCAACATCGATTTCTTCGTGTGAGTATTCAAATGTTTCACATGAAAGTTTAAATACAAATATTTTACCTAGTTGATAGAATGGATTTTCGTGTTCTACGAATCTAATTTCAAAGACTTGGTTTCCCATTGGGAAGTAAACTAAGTCTCCTTCTTGTGGTCTAAAAGATGTTACTAAGTTTGCATCTGTGGATATAAACCTTTCCCATGTTCTTTTTGCAAGAACGAATGTGCATTGGTCTCTTAACTCAACACCAAATTTAGTTAATAAATCACCTTCACCTTCAAATCCTTCGGTGTTTTCGATATACATTTCCACCATATATGCATCATCGAATTTACTTGAAGGGTCTTCACCTAATAAATCATCTTCGTCCACGATTTTTCGTGGCATGTAATAAACTTCATGACCATAAAGTCTTAATGATTCAACTACTAAATCTTCAACTAGATGTTGTTCTGAGTTGACTGCATGATTAAAAAATACATTAGTTGGCATGGTTTACCCCAACATAATTGCAGATTCAGTTTGTTGTAAATTACTCTCTTGTTCTAATAGTTCAATTTCTTGATTTGAGTCTTCTATCATTTGACGAGTATTCAAAGTAACTCCGCCTGGTAATTGTATTCCTTCAAACTTAGACATGTTTCTACCCCACTGACCTTTTATCTTTGCAGTAACATATTTCTTTAACCATATGTCATTGTAAATATCAGTAAAAGTAGTTGGGTCGATTGCACGATAACAATCTATAATAATCCAGTCGGTATTCGCAACTGCATTAGTCCAATCTAAATCTAAATATAATCTGTTTTGTACTTTATTAAATCTGACTGGAACCTCACCCACCAACAACTCATCTAGTAACTGAACATGGTTTTGTACCATTTCATACTGCAATATAGATGTAGAAGATAAGTCATAAAGATCATGTAACCTTAATTGATATCTCATATCAAACATATTGAGACCAGATTTATCGGTAAATGGAAAGATTCTTAGTACAGACATGACTGATTCGGGCATGACAACATACCCTTGACCTTCTTTAAAGGTCATTGAACTTGATATATGTGAACCAGTGGATGACTGGGCCATGCTTGCATCTGCTTTTTGGTTTGCTAAATCAGAAGTATTGATTTGATGTTTGAGATAAGTCCTCATTGTACCATCATAATGGTACTCTTTATAATACTGTAAACAATCGTCTATGATATCATCGACTTGATCGTCATCAACATTTACTTCCAAAACTGGTTTACCCAGTTGCCTTAATGCATATTCTTTAAGTGTTGTTTTGCTGTTTGGTGACGCCATAACCTATTTTTCCATTAGAATTAAAAATTTGTTCTAACAGTATTTAGGTTATTTTTGATTTGAGATTAGAAAATCATCTAATTTTGAGTCAATTTTCTCTATAGATTCTACGATTGGTCTCATCGCTCTCTCTAAATCGTCCTTCTGAATATAGTCTCGTGCTACTTCTTCCCTAGTTCTGTTTAACAATATTTCTACTCTTTTTAATTCGTTGTGCATGTTGATTACCCACCAACCTACACCCGCTGCCCCTGCTGTTAGTACAAAGTTCCAGAGGAGATGTGTCATTTCCATATCCATTCTTTTCTTACCTATAATTGGGTTAAACCCCTGTTAACGATAATACTATTTAGGTTTTTCCAATGTTCCATCTGGATTTACTATCCATGCATCCTCAAAATCTGTTCTTTCATGTTGAGGATCGTGAGTATTTACCATACCATAAGGAAGTTCATCGTAATGAATACCATCTCTTCTAAGTCTCTTATCAACAAATGAATTGTTAAATGCAATAGATATTCTGTCTCCATCAGTATCATTTGGTTCAACAAAGTGATAAGTTCCAGAAGGAAATAAGATTAATAGTCCTTTTTCTGGTTGAACTCTCCACCACATATCAGTTCTATTAGACAACAATGGGAATTGAGAATAGTGTTTTATACTCTGGTCTATTAATTGTATTCCACCTCTATCCATTCCTTTAGGAATTTGCATGTATATTACTCCAGAATACCAGCAGCCTGGATGTGTATGTGGATGATTATGTCCACCAAGACCATTAATATTAACCCAATAATTACCATGTTGCAGTGATAATTCATTCTTTGTTGCACCATGAAAAGGAAATACTTCCTTCTCAAAGAACCTATTCATTCTATTAATCATAGGTTGAAAGACTGGATTAGTCTCTACACCATCATTGGATTGCCATCCACTTTTATCATTAGACCTTGCCCTACCAACTGGGTCTTTCTTTCTCATGGTATAACATTCTCTAACTAACTTGTCGAACCTTTGTTCTGACATTTGATAGTATGGATCATCACCTATCATGTTAAATGTAAACGCATTTGTTGGGAATAATTGATGCAACATTATTTAAACTCCTTTACTTCCCAGAAATTCTTTCTGTATATGTTCTTATGTTTTCTAACATTTTTTGTTGGCCCATCACTCTCTGGATTCCCCATCATTTTAAATTCTGGTAAATACATAAATTCTTGTATAGTATCTTCACTTAATTCTATTTCGTGTTTCCATTTAGTTCTAACAAAAGGAACTATCTGTAAAATCGGTGTACCCTTTGCTATCCAAAAGTTTTCATCTGTAAATGGATATATTATTGTAATACAGTTGGTATCTATTTGGTCAAACCCATCAGTATCAATGATACCTTGCATTGCTGTCCATGTATCATTCTGTTTTAAGAATGGGTCTAACCAATAGCACGATGTACCTTCTGGAGTCTGTATAGTCCAAGGCTGTCTAAACTTGATAGCATGGTGATGAGAATAATCTGAACCTATCATTTGACCGCCGTTGTGGCCTCCTGTTATTTCATATCTCCAATCAACCCAACTACCAGGCCCATTTTGATGGTCTAGTAGATCAAAGTACATTTCCCTTCTGTTTTTGTGTTCGTTTTCTTTTAACCAAGCTCTCAATTCTTCAACATGTTGGTCTTTAATAACATATGCAATACTTTGTGAAGCACAGTTATGAAGTTTTCTATGTCGTTTTCCTGTTTCTGATTCTGGATCACAAGTTTCATGACACCATGAACATTGAAAGTCTGGATTCTCATTGTATGGTTCTTCTTTATCTTCTGGGTCTGGTATCTGACAAACAAAGATTGTTTTATTTGTTCTTATAATATATCCAGTACCCATAAGGTCATTCATAGATGGACACATTCTACCAGTAGGATGTTCGGTATCTTTATTAGCATATATCTCTAATTTTCTCCACCAATCTGGTTGTGCCTGTTTCATAGGAACTGGTTGAAACACATCGAATGCATCATCATAAGGTGTAACGAACTTAATAGTATGAGTTTCACTTCTATCAAAAGTTCCTTCTGCTCTTATGGTATGATTCTTATGGTCTATAGGACACTTATCTATCTCTTTCTCTTTTCCCATATTGTTCCTATTCTCCAATCCTTGTTCTTTTTCATTTTCTTTTGTATTCGTTCCCACACTCTTTCATGCCAATAATAAAAAACTATCTTCAATAAAGTATCTATGTAGACTATCGTAGCAGCAAAAACTAGACTCCCAGTTACAAAGTAACCAGTTAAACCAGTTATAGTAATTGCTAATATCCTATAACTGATACTTTTTACGAGACTAACTTTTCTCGATGCCAATCTGTCTCCTTATTTCAGTTGCAGATATATCCTCGACATCCTTGTCAAATTTGTGTTGAGTTATTGTATAACCAACATCTCTACCATAACTTATGTCTACAATGTTAGGTACTTTCATAATAATATAGTCATGATTCTCTTCGTATCCTTCCCCAAGAAGATATAATTGTATGTTTTGTTTAACAGTTTTAAAGTCAAATGGGTCTTTAATACCTCTAGGTGTATCCCTTACCATGATAACAACTTGTCCAGTTTGTTCATGACACTTCTCAAACAATGCAAGATGACCATCATGAAATGGTTGAAACCTTCCCAACATCTGAGTAGTTGGTAGGTTAGTGTCAAAAGATTGTTCAGCGGTCTCCAGAATCGTTCTAGAGATGACTTCTGAATGTAGTTCCGCATTGTAATCTGTTATTAAATAATCGACATTTTCTGGTTCAACAAACGCTTTGTTAGTGTCTTCAAACCTTCCCTTCTCTATTGTATTCATCCAGATAATAATATCTGGTTGTAGTATTTCTCTACCTTCTACCAAAGGACAAACAAAATCACATATTACATATGCTTTGTTACTCTTAAGTGCAAGTTCTCTCATTCGATATACTTGTCTCATCCTACCTTCTTCTGAGAAGTCCCAGTCATTTTCTAACTGTCTAATTACATCTGCCTCAAAATGTTCTGCATCAATATGATTCAGAAGTTCTTTTGAAAGAGTAGTTTTACCAGAGCCTGGCAAACCCATTATTAAAATTATTTTAGTATTCATATTCCTTATGTTTATAAAGTCCTTTATCCCACAACTTTATCTCGTCTCCCCTACAGACTAATGATGTTCTAAATGGGAAATGTGGTTTCTCGTATGGTGCAGATGGGCCAGGATGACGATGTGTAATCATTCCATTGACCACTACCAATCTATTTGGTTTATATTTAACACGACCAATTTCGTATTCTTCTTCGTTTTCTAATATTCCTTTTCCAAACTGTTCGTTATGACATCTACTATCATAGAAAATTAAATCTCCACCCCAATCATCTTCCCAATAAGGTTGGTCATAAAAGAGAAATGTTAAGTTGTTTATACCTTTGTCTCCCTTATGGGTATCTTCATGAAGTGTTCCATCTTGGCCAGGAATCTGACCATTCATACCACAATACTGAAATCTAACCCAATCAAATCTAAACTCTTGTTGTAATCTCCACATTAGATTATCCACTTGTGGTATACAATAACCAGATTGTCTAGTATTAATCATTGTCTTTCTTGCATCATCCAATGCTAAATCTCTCCACCTTCTTTTACCCAAAGGTTCGATTCGTTCTCTCTCGGCCATGTGGTGTTGTTTGAGTTCTGCAACAGAAGTATAGTAAGATTCACCCCAATAAAGGTGTTGTTTCTCACCATCTCTGACTACTCTATTGGATAATCCCCAATTAATTGATTGTTCTCTCCATAAACACCATGACATGAATATGGGTAGTGGTAACCAATCATCGATTATCCAACACTCTTTATGTGGAAGAGTTTGTAAGGGTTGTGATTTCTCTAAATGAACGATATTAAGAGGTTCATCCATCCAAGAGAATATATCTCTCTCGGACATTAGACTGCTCTCTTATCTGTTCCTAAATCTCTTTCTCCATCATTCACATCTAAAGTATCTGAATCTGCAAGGAGTTTAAGTCTTTCTGCAATAGGTCTATCACCTCTAGAGAACCATTCCGCTCTAGGAATAGTTGGTAACTTCTGAATATAGTCATCTAAAGGTAGTAAGTCTACATCTACAGTCATACGAATTTCTTCTGCAAGTCTATAGTAAGATTGCATAACCCAATCTCTAAACTCAAGAATTCGTCTGCATTCTGCACGATATGGGTCTTGAGACCCCTCTCTACCAACTAACATTACATCTACCCAACCATGATAGTTAAGTTCATCAAGAACACCATCAAGTTGGTCATTGATATGTTCTCTCATATCACCAATGTGTTGTGTTTGTAGAGTTACAACATCTGGTGGTTCTGCAAGAGCAATATACTCTTTTATAGCATCCAGTTGTTCTTGGTCTAAAGGTTTTGATTCACCATTAAGGTCGTAGAATTCGTCCTCTGGTGGATTAAAGAATATGTAATCATAATCGAACCCCAACTCTGGTCGGTCTGTTCTCTCATAATTCCATCTTAGTCCCCTCTCGTTTCTTAGGTGAAGGGTATTGTTGTCGTCATAAACAAATAACATAATAATTTCTCCATTATATAAAAGTTATAAGAGTATATAGTTACTCTTTCAAATCACTAATCTGATGAACCATCCCAAGGCTTGTTGATATCACCATCCCATGTAGATACTGGTCTTGTACTTGGTCTAGTAGCAGGTCTAGTAGCAGGTCTTGTCGATGGACGAGTTGCTGGTCTAGGTGCAGTAACTTGGTAGGTTGTAGGTCTACTTATAGTCTGTTCGTATGAAGTAGGTCTAGGTATAGTCTGTTCATAACTCGTAGGTCTAGGAATAGTTACCTCATAACTCGTAGGCCTCGGTATAGTTACTTCATATGATGTTGGTCTTGGTATTGTAACCTCATAAGAAGTAGGTCTCGGAATAGTTACCTCGTATGAAGTAGGTCTAGGAATAGTAACCTCATATGAATTAGGTCTTGGTATAGTTTGTTCATATGATGTAGGCCTTGCATTTTGTATCTGATAAGTAGTAGGTCTAGGAATAGTAACCTCATATGAATTAGGTCTAGGTATTGTTTGCTCATAACTAGAAGGTCTAGTACCTTGAGTTTGATAAAATGTAGGTCTTGCATTCTGTATTTGGTGGAACCCAGCATTCTGGTGTTGGTGAAACTGTGCATTCTGACTTTGATAAAAGTGAGAACCTTGTGTCTGATAGAAGTGGTGGAAATGCTGTGTTTGATAAAAATGTTGTCCCTGTGTTTGGTAGAATGTAGGTCTAGTTCCTTGTGTTTGATAGAAGGTAGGTCTTGCATTCTGTTGTTGTGAAGGTGGATAATATGTACCACCACCATTTTTTTGGCCACCACTTGGTTGCCAGAATCCAGCAACTTGTGTCTGATAGAATGTAGGTCTTGAGTTCTGTATCTGATAGAAAGTAGGTCTAGTATTTTGTATCTGATGGAATCCAGCATTCTGATGTTGGTGGAATGATGCATTTTGTATCTGGTGAAACCCTTGATGTTGGGTTTGATAGAAGTGATGAAAATGCTGTGTTTGATAAAAATGCTGACCTTGAGTCTGATAGAATGTTGGTCTTGCATTCTGTATCTGATAAGTAGTTGGTCTAGGTATTGTTACTTCATACGAATTAGGTCTAGGTATTGTTTGTTCATAACTAGAAGGTCTAGTACCCTGTGTTTGATAAAACTGTGGTCTAGGTATTGTTACTTCGTATGAAGTAGGTCTAGAAATAGTTTGTTCATATTGATTCGGTCTTGGTATAGTCTGTTCATATGAACTAGGTCTAGGAATCGTTTGTTCATATTGATTCGGTCTAGGTATTGTTTGTTCATAGTTAGCAGGTCTAGAAATAGTCTGTTCATACTGATTAGGTCTAGGAATAGTTTGTTCATAGTTAGCAGGTCTAGGAATAGTAACCTCATAAGTAGAAGGTCTACTATTTTGTTGTTGATAAGGTTGTTGATATGGTTGTTGAAAACCTTGCTGATATGGTTGTTGATATGTTTGTTGGTAAGGTTGAGTTACCTGTATTGTACCTGTTACAAACTGCCATCCAGATGGTGTTTTCCTTTTAACATCTACTACCTTATTCCAACCACCTGGCGTCTTGACTCTCATTCCATAAGTGTCTGTCCATGTAGTTGGGCCTGTCTTTATCTTTGATGCCATTAGTTGACTTCACTCCTATTCATTATCTACTACTATATTTAGTAGGTTATCCAAATATCACCCACTGCACCATCAGAACCGCCTGGAGCAGAGTCGTGTATGAATACATTTCTAAATGATTTTGCACTACTTCCAATTGTTGTATAATCTGTTGTTGCAGCTCCACTCACTGATAATGTGTCATCGATTGTTGTTGTACCACCAGCAGAATCGATTGTTAGGTTACCTGTAGATGTGTCTATTTCACCATCAGCAGTAACACCAACTTGAACATTACCAAGTGTACCACCAGTACCAGTTATCTCTCCAGCAGTAAACGCAGCTGCAGTTATAGTTAAGTTACCAGTTGATGCACCAGTAAAGGAACCTGTTCCTACTGTTACAACATCTGCACTCTCATCCCAACCAATGAATACATTGTCGGATGAACCCCTTTCGATAACAAAACCAGCATCGTTAGAAGGTGAACCAGATGTTCCATTTCCTAACTCTATCAATGCATCTTCTATGACTGTATTAGTTGAAGATGCAGTTGTAGTTGTACCATTAACTGTTAAGTTACCACTAACTGTAAGGTCATCGAATGTTGGTGAATCAGATGTTCCAACTGCCTGTCCAATAGCAATTGTTGCAGTTGCATTCTCTGAACCAGAACCACTAACTGAAACACCAGTTCCAGCACTTACTCCAGCAATATAATTACCAGTAGTATCAGTTCCTAATGCAACACTGTTGGCTGCAATTGTAGTTGAAATTGATACATTACCTTTTGCAGTTTGTGTTGCAGTACCAGTAACATCACCAGTTAATGCAAAGTCTGAGTTTGCAACAGTAATATCTATTGCACCATCACCAGAGTCATCATATGCAACTGAAACACCAGTATGTGAACCATTCGTTGCTAATTGAGCACCAGCAACATCTTGTACTCTTTCAGTAGTATGATATTGATTTGAACCTTCACCAATGTCGTCTGTATCTAAAGTAATGTTTGCACTACCATCAAAACTTACACCACTAATTGTTCTTGCAGTTGCAAGTTTAGTAGCTGTGTCTGCATTTCCTGTAACATCACCAGTAACATCACCAGTTACATCTCCAGTAAGGTTTGCAACTAATGTACCTACTGCATAACCTGTTGCAGAAGTATTTACTGTAGTTGAAGGTACTGTTTGTGTATCTCTAAAGAGTCTGAATGTATTATCAGTTGATGCATCGTAGAATAAACCAGCATATTTTGTGGTTGAAGATTCTACATACTTACCATAGAAACCAAAGTCTGTTGAGTTTCCAGAGTTTGCATTTGTTAACCCTGTAAAGTTATTGTCTGTTACTACAGCACCAGTTTGAGTTGTTGACCCTGTAACTGTTAAGTCTCCACTAACTGTTAAGTCGTTTGATATTGTTACATCAGCTGGTAGTCCATATGTAATTGTTCCAGAACTCTCTGCAACATCTACTTCGTTTGAAGTACCAGCAAATGTTATTGTTCCACCCAATGCAGTTGCAGTTGTGTTAGAACCATCGGAAACTGTTATTGTTGAATTTGCAAGATTACTGTTTGCAATTGAACCTGCTAACATACTGTTTTCTACAGAACCAGCTTGTATTGTTGCAGTTAAGGTTGCATTTCCTAAGTTAGTTATTGTTGCAGAACCACCTAAATCTCCAGCAAGAGTAATCGTTGGGTCTGATACATCAAAGTCTAACTTACCATTTGTGTCATCGTATGTTACAGCAATACCACTTTCGGTATTAGAACCTACCATTGCACCTACAACATCTTCGATTGCTTCTTGATAATCTGATACGATACTAGACATATTACCAGAAACGGCTAAGTCAATAGTATTATCATCATCAACATATGTTGCTGTTATGTTTGTTTCTGTGTTTCCACTGAACATTGCCCCTACTGTGTCGGCAACTGCTTCACCAAAATCTGATATGATAGTTGCAGCTGCACCACTTACTACTGCATCTATAGCACCATCACCAGCATCATCATATGTAAATGAGATACCAGTATGTGAACCATTAGTTGCAAGTTGAGCTCCAGCAATGTCTTGTACATTCTCTGTTACTAATGCAAGGTCTATTGCACCATCTCCAGCATCATCGTAAGTTGCAGTTATTCCTGTATGGGAACCATTGGTTGCTAATTGAGCACCAGTTATATCTTCTACATTTTCTGTTATTAGTGCAAGGTCAATTGCCCCATCACCAGCATCATCATATGTTGCAGTGATACCAGTATGTGAACCATTAGTTGCTAATTGAGCACCTGCCACATCTTGAATTGCTTCATCAACCAACTCAACATTACCAGAAGTTACTGTAAAGTCTGTAGAGTTAAATGATGCAACACCAACTGCACTTGTTGTTGCAAGGTCGGCTGCAACACTAGGTGTTGATGCTTCACCAGCACTATGTGTAACTGTAATACCAGTTCCACCAGCGACATCTGCAACATAGTTTCCTGTTGTGTCTGTTCCTAATGCAACTGAGTCAGCTTGAATTGTTGAAGTGATTGATATGTTTCCAGTTCCATCAAAAGATGCTGAACCAGAAACATCTCCTGCTAATGCAATTGTTCTTGCAGTTGCTAATGCAGTTGCTGTAGAGGCATTACCTTCTAAGTCTGCAATTAATGTTCCTTTTGTCCAACCACTTGCACTTGTATTTACTGAGGTGCCAGGCTCTGTTGCTGTTCCATGAAACAGTCTAAATTTATCTGACTCGGATGCATCCCAGTTAAATCCAGCAAACTTTGCAGAACCATCATTGTATGCACCATATATTCCGAAGTCTGTTGCATTTGCAGAGTTGTCTTTTGCAAGTTTCATATTTGCATCTGCAATCGCAACTGTTGATGACGACACAGTAGTTGTCGTTCCAGAAACAGTTAAGTCTCCTGTAACTGTTAAATCATTTCCAATTGTTACATCATCTGGAAGTGAAAGAGTTACATCTGCTGATTCTGAACCAGAACCAGAGACAGTAATCTCATTTGCAGTTCCAGTTATTGATTGTACATAGTTTCCTGTTGTATCTGTTCCTAATGCAACACTATCGGCTGCTACTGTTGTTGCAATAGATACATTACCTAAATCTGTCATTGTTGCAGAACCAGTTACATCTCCTGTCAAAGAGATGGTAGGATCGTTAACATTAAAGTCTAAAGTACCATCTCCATCCTCGTATGAGACTGATATACCACTTTCGGTATTAGATGATACCATTGCACCTACTAAGTCTTGTACATATTCATCGGATAGTGTTATATCGATTGCACCATCCCCACTGTCATCGTAGGCTGCACTGAGTCCAGTATGAGAACCATTGGTTACTATCTGAGCACCAACTACATCTTGAACTCTTTCTGTTGTATGATAGAGGTTACTTGAACCTTCTGTTAATGTGTCTGTATTAGGATGTACTCCTAATATAGCAGTTCCACCCATACCACTATGTGCAGAACAATAGTAGTAAAGTGGGTTTGTTTGGTCTTGTTCAAAACAAACTTCTGTATATGCACCACTTGAGCCAGGTGTTCCAGTCTTAGAGTATGTTATATACCCTGCTGATATTTCGGCACCACCACCATGAGTACCATTAGAAGTTGTTGAGAATCTTAAAGGATGGTTAGCACAAGATGAATCAGACAAGTCGAAACGATAAGTTACTGAGGGAGACAGTATTGCCGTGGCTTGTGAAGTTCCATCTAAAAGATATTTACTACTTGCAACTGTTACTGTAATTTTATGATAAAATCCTGCTGATTGAGCATCCTGTGTTACAGCTGCACTGAATGTTGCATTGGAATCATCATAGGTAAATGCTATACCTGTATGTGTCCCAGCACTAAATAATGTTGATATATTATCTTGAATACTCTCAACTGCACCAGTAGAGTCTAACTCTCCAGATGCATTCAATAAGTCTGCAAGATATCTTGCTTTTGTTGGCATTGTCTAATTCTCCCTTCTAAAATAAGTATTTATACTATTCATCAATTTCAATGAATGTTTCTCCAGTGATTTCTTGGAGTTTTCTAATCATCTTCTCCATATTCACTTTAAATCTTTTGCCAGTCTTTATATTCTCTGAGTAATATATCCATTCTCCACTACTATTATGTGGAGAGATTTGTGTTACATTACCTGCCTCATCCCTTACAAACATTTCTGCACTACTTGATACATCTTTAGCATAGAGTGCTACCTTATCGGTTTCAGTTGCTGGATCACTTGCAATAATATCCAGTTGTAAAGGTGCATCATCAATCTGAACTGATTGTCCAGAAGTAGGAACAAGTTTAATGTCATTCCCACTAGATGATACAATATTGTAACTACCTACATTTAGGTTTGCACCCAAATAAGGTGCATCGTCTTTAAATAATCTAACTTTAGGTGCATCTACTTTGTAGTCAATAACATCTACGATGTAGTTTGGGTCTGTCAATGCATCAGTGAAGGTAATTGTTTTTCCATCTCCACCTGTCCATTGACCTTTCTGCATTAATACACCATTAACATATACTTCTGCATAATCTGGATGGAATGCTAATGTAACCCCATTTGCATCTGTACCACTAATACTAGAAGTAGAAGATGCAGTGATATCAAATTGAAATCTATTAAATGGATTACTTCCACCATAAACATGAATAACTACAGTATCATTTACCTGTAGTCCATCATTCATTGTTATTACAGATGTAGATGTTTGTGTATAGTCTTTACCACTTCTTGGGTCAAATAATATACCATTAACAAATACTAATTCTTCTCCTACATCATAAGATAATGTTTTACTATTATCATCTGAACCAGTAAATGCAGTCTGGTTTGCAGTTGCAGTGTATTCGTATTTTGTGATACTTGTGAGTGAAGAACCAGCATCGGTTCCTAATGAAATGACTTCTAAGACATCGGATGCAACAACAGCATTATCTAATACTATTGCAGTACCATTTGTTGCAGTATAATCATCTGGGTCTAATATAACACCATTTAATGCAACGAATTGATTTCCAGCTGTATAACTTAATGCATCACCATTATCGTCTGAACCAGAAAACGAAGTCTGTCCTGCTGATAGTGTTCCACCAGCATTACTGAATATAACATGTTGATAAGCAGTGAACTGATTGGAAGAACTCTCACCTACCTGTACAATGGACTCAGTACCACCTACATTCTTCTTAATGTAGACTTTACCATCGTAGGTATTAAGTGCCAACTCACCAAGTTCTAAATCACTTGTGGTTGGTTTAGCTCCCTCAGTTGCACTCCTTTTGAGTTGAACTGTTTGTGCCATTTTTAACTCACCTTATACATTGGGTATATACCCAAAATCTTTTTAGTTATTTAACTACTTTTGTTAATACACAACGCCAGTTATCAGTATCTACTGTCCATCTGACATTGTTTACTTCTGCATCGTTGATACCTAAATGGTCAACAATGGTAACTCCTGGCCGAATTGAATTACCTTTATAGGTATATGTTTCTTCACCAGCAGTTTGATCTCCTTCCCATCGATTTGTACCCTTTGCTCTATAGCTAGGTTCATTATCGATTATTAATCTACAAGATACTTTTGAATATCCAGAAGTCTCTTGTATTTCCACTCTCACTTCACCAGATGTAATACCTATCCATAAGTCAGACTCGTCTTTTAAATATAACTCGTCCATTACTTTAGGTGGTACTAAAAACCCTAAGTCCCTTGCAGAAGATTGTTCGGAACTTACTGGTGTTAATATTTCACCATCATGATATGCCATTATTTAATCCTCAATATTAGTAAGACCCACCATCTATGGCAGTTATTGAAACTGCACCACTAGAAACAGTGAACTCACTTGAATTGAATGATGCAATACCTTTATTACTTGTACTTGCATCTTCCCCTGCGATGGTTATAGAACCATCTGCATTTGTTACATCAATACCCTCACCAGCAGTCAATGTTGCAAGTGCCATATCTCCATTTGAACCATGACCTATTAACAACTGACCAGCAGTTGGGGCAGAACCATCAACACTTGTGATTGAACCAGCAAGGTCTAATCCACCAATGTCGAGGTTTCCTTTTGTTCCAGAGAAAACAGAACTTGTATCTGTTGCATCTGGAATGAAAGTAAATTTATTAGTTGAATCATCAAACCCAAAGAAACCTAGTTTTGCAGCTGAACCATTATGCCATCTGAAAGAGATACCTCTATCTAAGTTGTCATCTGAGCCTGGAGCTGTATCTCCACCAACTGTAAAGATTGGGTCGTCAACTGTAACTGTTGTTGAGTTGACTTGAGTTTGAGTACCATTAACTGTTAAGTTACCTGTAACTGTAAGGTTGTTTCCTATAGTTACATTAGATGGTAATCCAACTGTTACTGTTTGACCACTTGCAGAAGTTTCAACCTCATTAGTTGTACCAGCAATGGTCAATGATTGCGAATCTAAATCGACTGCACCAGTTCCACTATCACCCGCAACATCTAAATCTTGTGCAGTAACATTTGTATCTACATAGTCTTTAACTGCCGCTGATGTTGGGATTGTTGTATCGTTATCGTTAGAACTAATACCTTCTGATTCTATAACTAATAATGCAGCTGCTAATGAAACAGCACCACTTGATACATCAAAGTGTGAACTGTTAAATGATGCAACACCTTTATTGGTTGTACTTGCATCTTCACCAGCAATAGTGATTGCATTATCACTTACTGTTGTGTCTATACCTTCTCCACCAGTGAATGTTAAAGTCTCACCAGTGTTAAATGTGTCATTAGAACCACTATCTGCAGCTAATGACAATGAACTTGTTACTGTTCCGAAACTTAAATTTCCAGAACCATCTGTCTTAAGGAACTGTCCACTAGTTCCATCTGCACTTGGAAGTACATAGGTTGTATCTGTTGTTATACTATTTGCCGCTTTTAAAGCAGTGAAGTTAGTACCATTGTCTGTATCTTCGTATAGTTTAATACTACCACCAGTCGAGTTTCCATTCCCTACTTTGAAATCACTCGGTGTTGGTGCTGAACCATCTAAGATATCAGTATAATATTTACCACCTAATTTTTGTATTACTGCACTACCACCACTGTCTTGGGACTCTACATATAGTATCGCACTTGCACCACTATTGGATGCATCCATTGAATATGCTAATTCACCTTGTGCCAGATCAGATGTAGTAGGGGCAGCACTACCAGTGCTTCTTTTAATCTGAATTACTGTTGACATTTTTTTCTTCTCTCCAGTTAATTATAAATTCTTAGTATGTCCCACCATCGATAGTGTTCGCAGCTTCGAATTTGTTAGTTGTCGAATCATAAATCAGTGTTGTTCCACTTTGTAAACTCACTGTTGTAGTGTCCACATCCATAAGACTATTAATTGGTGTAGTTGACGCATCTAACTTACCTACAGATATTTGTTTTACCTGTTTAGCAGCTGGATTTGCAACTTGTACCTTGATATCCGCCATATCTTAACTCCTACTCACGCTTGGGGTAACGATTGCTTGACCTTCTAAAACTCTAGTTTTATCTCCACCAGAATCAGTCATCAATACATCATACACATAACGACCAGCAGTTATACCTGCCGTTATCGTGTCTGTTAAACTCAAAGTTAGATTTCCACCTGTAGCGTCATGACTTGTTGTAAATGTTCCAGCAATAGATGAACTTGCATGTGTCTTTCTTACTTGTCCTAAGAAAGTCGCACCAGTCAAATTAAGTGCTGAACCATCAGCTCCAGTCATACTTACAGTGATAGAATAATCTGAGCCTTGATCAATGTATAAATTACTTATTGCAGCCATAAATCCTACCTTTTACTGTTATTCAGTAGTATTTATACTGATTGAGATTTTGAAAAAAGAATTATTTAGAATCTAATTGAGATTTGAGGTCTTTGATTGCTTCGACTAGTAATGGGATGATTTGTTCGTATTTAACACCTTTAGTTCCATCAACTCTGTCTGCAACAGCCTCTGGGAGAATTTTTTCGATTTCTTGTGCAACAATACCAACATCTTGCTTTCTAACAAAGTATCCATCTTCTCCACCTCTTTCTTCGATGTGAGAATCTTTCCAGTCAAAGTTGTAACCAGTAATTGACATAACTTTGTCAAGTGCATCAGATATTGGGTTTAAGTTCTCTTTTAATGCAATATCAGAAGAGTAATATGCAGTAATATTACCAGTTGCACGAACTTCTCCAGTTGCACCAGCAGTATTTGCACCAACTCCTTGAAATTGTGCATTAAAAGAAGTGTCTAATGACAATGAAGGTGTTGTTCCACCAGTAGAAGATACACCAGATGAACCACCAACAGATGTTACTCCAGATGAAGTTACATATCCACTTGGGTTAGTATTATTATATGGTGTATATCCTAATGCAGTTGTAACCATAGATGATGTAATACCACTTATCCAATTTGAATCATTATCGAATCCAGATAAAGCAATATTTGCTTTTGTTAGTTTCTTTTCATCACCAGAAGTATCTACAACTACAAAGTAGTCTCCATCACCATTTGATGTTGAAGTTGTTAATTCGTTTAAGTCTTGAGAAAGGGTTACTGTATGTGTAGTTCCATCTGAACTAAATGATGCATCAATACCAGTACCACCTGCGATATATACATTCTCAGTTTCAGCAACTGTTGCATCTGAACCACTTACACCAAAGTCGAAACCAGAATAAGTATCAACTGAACTTGTAGATGCAGCGGTTATCCTACCAGTTGCATCAACTGTAATACTTGGGATTGCACTTCCAGAACCATATGAACCAGCAGTAACACCACTAGCTGCAACTGCAACTGTAGGTTGATGTCCTTCTCCAGAAGTTGTATTAACTGAAATACCAGTTCCAGCAACTAGGTTCTGTATGAAATCACCAGTTGTTTCTGTTCCTAATATAACACCATTGTCTTTGATTGTAACTTCACCACTAGATACTGCAAAGTTGTCGGATGAAAACGATGCAACACCTTTGTTAGATGTACTTGCATCTTCACCAGAAAATGTTAAAGTACCATTATCGTCATCATAAACTACATCTAATCCTTCACCAACAGCAGTCATCGCACCTACGATGTCTTCTATTTCTTCTTGTGTTTTACCAGTAGAACTAATTGTAATTGTATTGGCATTATCATCATATGTAACACCAACATTAGTTCCAGCAATTAAACCCTCACCAGCTGTAGTTGAACCAGCAAGATAATCCATTGTTCTTTCAGCAGTATAGAATTGGTTTGTTCCTTCTGCAACATCATCAGTTGTTAATGTATCAAACTCAACTCCATCTTCACTAGAGTTAACTTTTAAATATTTACCAGCTGCACTATTGTAGTTAGCAGGTGTTTCGTTTAGTCCACTAAATGAACTTGTACCAGCAGTAAATGACATTACTCCAGTTGAACTGTTATAAGATAAGTCTCCAGATGCACTGATTTGTCCTCTGACATCAGCTGCATAAGAACCTAAGTCGGTTATTCTAAGTGCAGAACCATCTTTCTTGTAGTCTCCTACAACATTTATATCACCTGTAATTTTAGTTGTATTAGATGCACCAGTCTCTATTAGAACATCATCTCCAGTTGATTCTAACTGAATTCCATATCCAGTAGCAGGAGATGTAATAACTGCATCTGCATCTGAGTTAAGTACAACACCACCAGAGTTAATATTGTAAATTGAACCAGTACCAGTCTTTGTCCACTGAACTGTTTGTGATGCTTGTGCAGTTGCAGTACCTTCATAAGAACCAGTAAATGATTTGATTGATATAATATCACCAGAAGTTGTTGAACCAACCATAGTAATACTTGAACCATTAGCTGCAGAATAGTTTGTACCATTCCTTAATAGTGTTCCATTCTTGAACACCATCAATCTGTTTACAGAATACTTAAGGGTATTCCCAGCTGCATCTGCACCAGTAAACTCTTCATTAGTTCCACCAGATGCACTAAATTCATATTCATCAAAATAGAAATACTCGTCAATAATACTATTGACTGCATCTACTAGTGATCCTTTCTGTCCAGTTCTTAGACTTCCAATACCACCAACATCATCTACGAGGTCATTATGACTGACTCGTAAATCTTCTAATGTTTGTGAATTACTTACTGTTAATGCCATTATATTCTACCCATTAATTCTTTTACCATTCCCTTAAGTTCAAAGACTTCGGTTTTTAGTTCTGTTATTTCATCTTGTTTTGCTTTCATGGTAATCTTTCTTTGTTTATATGCAAGATAACCATCTCTATCAGTATTTATGATAGCACCATTACTCTCATCTTTAACAAGATGTTCTTTATCTTTTACTCTACGCAAGTGCCAGTCCTCTAAATGATCGGAGAGCTGGAATTCTACTTGTTTGTTTACTCTTCAATACAACTTTAATTGAGAATCCTATAAACTCATCTAAGTTTAGTGCATTATAATCATATGACCTAAATTGAGAACTGTCTGCATCTGGAACATTAGTTGTTCCAAACTGTATCCAACCTTTAGAATCAAATGGTGTACTATCATCTTGATGTTGTAGTTTATAATATGTTAATATTTGTGTATCACCATCAGAGGTTGTTGGTCTATATCCATCGAACATAACTTTAAGTTCTGTAGCAGGATTTTCTAATTGGACTCTCTTAGTAATGTATATACAACTATTACTATCACCTTCTGCAACTTCTGATTCAGTATATGTTGAGTTAGTTGCAATATCACTTGCACTATCAACATAGTTTACTCTGTTCATAGTTCCTATTATACCAGCACTGTTTAAATCTACTACTGGAGATACTCTTGATGTATAAGTTGTTTCCCCAGTTATATCTGATTTACTAGACATATCAAGATTTAATTGTAGTCCTCTTACATTTCCCATCTCTTCATATTCATTTACAAAAGAAGGAACCATAGCTGGACTTGCAAGTGAGTTGTTATCATCAATAACTACTACTGCACTTGTTGTTCCTTTACTGTAAGAACTTGTACTTCCTTGTGGAGAGTTTGCACTTGTTGTAAATAAATTCGGTGTGATACCAGTCTTAGGCATAACTAAGTTTCTGATTGATGGATGTATAATATCAAAGTATAAGTTTCTACTTGCATATACAGCTGTTCCACCACCTCTTACATTCTCTATACCACCAAGACAATGACTATTTAAGTTAACATCTATCTCATAGGAGTCCATATCATAACTAGCAACATTATTATGAGTTGCATTAATTAGACTGATAGGTATACCACCTAAAGTATCTCCTACTGAATTAACTGTAAATGTAACAAATGTTGAGGTTCCACTTCCACCAACTCCATCGTTTCTAATTTTTAATACATCTGATGTTGAAAAACCAGAGCCAGGATTGTTAATTGTTGCAGAAGTTATAGTATTGGAATTACTTAATACCATCTCTACTGTTGCATCTGTAGCTGCACCTGTTGAATTATTATATAAAGTTGCTGTTGTTGTTCCAGCAGCTCCAGTACCAGATACAGTTCCAGCAGTTATTTGTGTTAATGAATCTGTTCTATCACCAACTACACCTTCTATTACAACATTAGAATCTGTATCATACATTCCATGTGATAATTGGTGAACTTTAAATCTGTTTCCATCACCACTTCCAATAATTTCTATTGGGTCTTCCCATCTTCTTGAAGAATAATTTTCCTTTGTTTGTTCGTTGTATTGAGTGTTTGATGACTGAGCATAACTACCAACCTCTCCATACTTGTCATTTTCTAATACTAAAGTACCACTTGATACAAACTTAGCACGATAAATTGTAAACTTAAGGTCTTGCATCTCTTCGGTAGTCCATGTAGAACTGTTTTGAGATTTGAATAGAACACCAGCATATGGTTGTTCATCAATAGGTTCTTGTGTATGAACATCAAATTTACCCATCTCTCCAGTCCAACAATGATATTCGTTAGAGTTGGATGTTACAACAAAACAATACTCTCTGTCTGGTTGAACATATATTGGATGTTTAAAATCGAATGTTGTTACAGTTTGTCCATTAGAACTTGTGTTTACATCCTCTGGATTTTTAACTACTTCTGAGCCAGGCAATATCCTTTGTGTAGGATATCCATTTTCCATTTCTCTAATATCTACTGTTACTGGTAAACCAGTTGAGTCTTTAGTAGAGAAATAAAGATCAATTTTAGTTAAGAATGCACCCTCTTCATTTGTATCAGTAACCAAGAATGATTGTGCAAGTGGGTCAATCCAAACAACTCTTGGAGTACCTTCTGTTTCTGTTTGTTTATCTTCTCTTGTAACTATTGAACCAGTCATTGTTTCACTAACAGCTGTTTGTACTATTCTTGCATTTCTTGTTGATGTAATAGTTTTCTGATGATGTGCCATTGTACCACTTGCAGTAAATTGTGCTTCTGCACTAGTAGTTGATTTTGGATCATCTATTGATGCACCATTTGTCAACTTCATTGTTCTTGTACCAGTTGCAAATGATGGATTCTCAGTTGGAATACTAAATGTAAATATACACTTACCATGTCCATCTGATAAAACTTGTGTTCCTTTTGCAGTTGCACCACCTACACCATATGTTGCACTTGAAGGTGTACAATGTGCATTAACTTGAATACCATCAAAGTACACATTCAATGCACTATTAGGTTTCATGTTTTCTGCTGTACATGTAATATCGATACCTCTCATAAATGGAACTGCATCCATCTTGACTAGTCTATCATTTTCGTGTCTTACTATATCTTCAACTACTTGTGTTTGTATACCACTTCTTGCAGATGTAGTTGGTGTAGTTGTAACTTCTGTCCATGATGACCTTGTACCAGCAGTACCCTCTGAGTTGACTCTTCCACCACCATCCCAGTTATCAACAAACGGCTCTATCTCATCCCATGCAGGCTCAAAGTCGTTTATTAGACCTTCTCTTCCCCACTGTCTCCACATACCTCGACCACCACCTTGTCTTCGGATAGTTTCAATTGGTAAAGTTTCTTCTTGTTGATTTTCTATAGTTGTTACTGGAACACCTTGTGATGTTTGTTGCCATTCGTTCCAGACTGTACCTACACCAGCAAGTGAATTGATTGCATCAAAGTTTCCTTCTATACTATTGTGTACATCTGGTAATTGTGTTCTTTCGTGCCATTGGTCTGCATCTGGACTTAATATTAAGTTACCAATAAAGTTTGCAATATTAAATGGGTTAACATTTAATTCAGTTGAAGCTTTATCTGCTGATAACCATGAATCAGAATCAAATTTTAATGTTGCAATGTTATCATTAATAACAATGTTGTTTGATTTATCTGTATTAGCAGATAGTCCTGCTCTTGCAGTATATCCAGCTGGTCTTGCAATGTTATTTTGTTCATCCATTGCAATTTGATAGTCTGAATGTGCTGGATTACCTACACCATGACCCTTAAATGCATCTACGATGAATCCAGATTTAAACTTATCAAATCCATCGTCATCTAAAACTTGTAAACTGTCAGTTGTTGTTTCTAACATAGACATTGTAACTGCACTTTCGAGAATTGATAATCTTTTTGACATTCTATCAATGTCTCTCATTGTGTATCGTCTATGATTCTTTAATTTTATTGTTACATCTTCTGCAAAGGTTGTGTATGCTGGAATTCTTACTGTTCCAATTAGAATTGCATCTTCGATATCTCCACCAGCAATTGGATTCAATGATGACTCACCTTTAGATACTATAAAATCACCTTTAGAAGTCAAGAAGAGTTTATCTACTCTTGCAAGATAGTGTGTTAAATCTACAGTGTGGTTTGCACCAATCTTATGAAGGTCTACAGTATGAGCACCACTTCCAAAACTTTGTGTTCCATATGCAAAAGGATAAGAACCTAATGCAGACACATCTGGTGGAGTTGCACTTGTAACTGCATTGAATGCTGAACTATCTACAGTCAATGTCGGTGCAACTGCTGGACGACAGTCTATTGAATCTCTTAATCTAAATTGACCACTAGGTGTAAATGAAGCATTAGGATTAATTCTATCTGCAACATAATGTGGTATTTCTTCATACTCTAATCCAGAATATGAGGCAGCAGTAAAGTAGTTACCAGAACCATGTGTAAAGTAATCAACAATAATTTTTAATTTACCAGAAGGTGTAGGTGCTTGTTGTTTTCTAGTTATGTATGCAAGTCCATAGTAACCATCTTTTTGACCATCGTCAAGTAAGAAACTGTTAGTAACTAATGGAGAACCTACACTAACACTTGCACATGTTCCAGCAGCTCCTGCTTCTGTTGTAATTGCTTCTGAGTTTTGAAATCTTTTATCTGTTAAGTAATAGAAGAAACATGTACCACCATCGTTCTCTATTAATACACCTCTTGCACCAGAGACACTACCTTTTAATAGTGTTCCAGCATCTGTTATTGCAACACTGTTTCCAGAGTCAGCAGTGTATACAAATGAAGGAGGCATTGCATTAGTTGTAGTCGAACTACCACCATACGACACAGTAGAACCGCCTTGATAGATTGCTCTTACCTTATATACATCTGGAACACCCAGAGATATATCTTCATGTTGATATCCTAATCCATATATTGCTGGGTCTGCTGTATTTACATCTATTACTGTAGACCTCTTCATGGTCTTTGTTGCTTCACCAGTAGTTGCCCTTATAACTGTATAAACAACTTTACATACAACACCATTTGCTGGTACGGCACCACCACTAATTTCTAATCCATCTGTACCAACACCATTGAATGTTGTTGCACCTACTGGAATAGCTGCACCAGTTGATTCGTTTGTTATTACATAATCTTCTACAGATTTTGTAGCAAAGGTTTCTCCACTAGCAAGTGTCGGAATTGTGATTTTACTTGATGCAACTGTAATTAGTCTTTGTCGTCTTACTACTTCTCTATCACCACTGATTGTCTTAATACCTCTATGTGGTAATCCAGAGATTGCAACTGTTTGGTCTGGTTTATAAATCTTTGGTCTTGACCTAATGATAGTACCATCAAAGGCTGCACTTAGGTCTGCTGTTAAATCAACAGAAGTATCTGATGCAACTGTATTAACAATTCCAGTTTCACCATGTGGGAATAAAATTTTATCCCCTTCTTCTAGTTGGTTTGTAAATTTGGATGCAACACCAACTAATGCATCTAAATCACCAGAACCAATATATGCAGTTCCAGTTAATGCTGTGTTGTCATCTAATACTAAGTCTGCACCAAAAGCAGCTGCACCACCTTGATTACCAGCAGTCTGATGTATTCTTCGTACTCTATGAATGTTGTATGACCTTACTGCACTTGTTGTTGCAGTTTCACTAGAATTGTCCATTCTTGTTACTGTTTCTGATGAATTAAATACACCAGTAACATTAACTAGGTCTAATGATGTTGCAGAAGAAGTTGTACTTGCAACTGTACCTATTGCATTACTAGTTGCACCCTTAACTTTTGCACCAGCAGTAAATGAAGATGAACCAACTGTAAGTTTAGTATACATCTGAATATCAAATAGATATATTCTATAGTTCGTACCATCGTTATCAATTGCACGAACTCTAGCAGTACCTATTGCATTACCACTACCATTACCAGAACCAGATGACCCCAATGCAGTGTCATATAATGTAACTGTATTAAAAGGGTTTACTGTTCCTTCATCACCCAAGTCTGGTGAACCATACATGTTTTCTACTTTAATATAGTTACCAATTCTAAATGGTGATTCTACATCATTTCTAGTTGTAAAGTCTCTTGCCTTATCGAATGTAACAAAGGTTTGTGATGCTTTGTTTACTCTATATCCTTTAACATATGCAGTACCAGCGGATATGTTTGCAATAAATTTTGCATGGTCTCCAGCTGGTGTATCTGTTGATTTGTAGATACCATTGTTTGTTTCGTTATTAAAGTGTTCTCTAAATGCAACTGAGAAAGGTTGTAGTGCATAGTCTCCACTTTCGTCATATGTTCTTTGTGCAAGAGAATCTTGCAGTCTTGAATATTCTGTTATTTCTGTTCTTTTTGTTACGATACCCTTTTCAACTCTCATCAATTCGATGAAGTTAGTTGAGTCTGTTGCAGTTATAGATTTCTTTGCAAGAGTTAAGGATATTTGAAGTCTGTTTGCGCCTGGAGCATTTTCGTTTGTAGAACCTTGTGCATTATCTAATAAACTTGTATCTAATGTAGAGTCTATTAAAGTTTCTGCAACATCTAATCCAATCTTGTAGGATGGAGTTGCAGAATATTTTTCTAGAATTAATGTTTGTTTAGGTACTCGAACAAAATGTCCTCTAGTGTATATAATACCTTCTGCAATACTTACTGCACTACCTTGTACAGAACCCACATCTGATAAACCAGATTGTGAGAATACTTTAAATTCATTATTGTCGGATGCAGAAGTATATGCACCAGTGGTTGCATTTGCAGTTACACGAGATATCTCTTCTCCATCTTGGAATTCATTATAGAATGTAGAACCAGAGTTTCCAGTTCTAAGATATTTTACGAATAGTGTTAGTGGGTCATCGGTTGTCTTGGCAGTAGTTTCTACAACCTTTGCAACTACTCCTGTAGTTTCACCTTGATATATTTTACCATTTGCATCTGCACGAAAGGATTCGGTAGATGAAGTTCCACTTCCATTTGGATTAGTGTCGTCAACCTTTACTGCAAAATACTTATCGTCATAAGTGCATCTTGCACCCATAACGATTGCACCTTCTTTAAATACATGGTTACCAAATCTTTCGATTTGAGCCTGCAATATCGATTGTAATTGTGTTAGTTCCCTTGCCTGTATAGCAACTGATGGTTTAAACAGAACTCTATGAAAATTCTTAGAGTCTGAGTAATCATCATAATAGGGACTAACATTAAGGTCTGTCTTTTGAGCCACTGTTAGTTATCCTACATTTCTATAATTAATTTGATGTCCTCAATCTGGTCAGCAGCCCTTGCTACTGCACCACGATTTTCTATGTATACAATGTCCCCAGAGTTTCTTTGAACTTCTGGTCTTGTTGAATCTACACTAGAGATTGTACCAAGACTTGCACCAGCAGAACTGTATACTGTATCACTTGCACTAAAGTCATTATATAGGTCTGTTGAACCAGTAGATGGTAAATAAGATATAATCCTATTTGTTGAGTCTACTGAAACTACGATACCCGCTGCACTACCAGCTGCAAGAGTAGATGCATTTCTAATCTTGTCATCAACTGATGGCATAGTAGCACCAGATGCCATTGTAAAAGCATTAGATGCACTTAATGTACTTGCACTTGATAAAGTATTTGTTCCTATGTTTGTTGGGTTTACAATAAGACCTATTTGTCTGAAATCGTTATCAGTTGGGAAGTCTCCACTTCCTTCTGCATACTCAAGTCTTGAGTTAACGATAACATAGTTTCCACCTAGTTCTTCAACTGGGTCTGCACCATGTCCATTCTTAGGACTTACTATAACATCAAAAGTTGCACCATTACCAGAACCAGCAGCTGCAACAAAGGTTGCACTATTAATACTTGCTACTGAATATCCAGAACCTACTGCATTAATTGATGCAGCTGATACTGCACCAGATGCTACTGTTATACTTGCAGTTCCAGAGGCACCATCCCCTGCTATTGCAACTGTATAAGTTCCATTGGTATATCCACTACCACCAGCAGTTACTCTGATGTGTTCTATAGTACCATCTACGGCACCATTTTCTACATCCCACTGTGCAGAACTATCATCTGAAGCTGCAGTTCCTAATGCACCAGAATCACCTTCTACAGCAGTCTTTGCACCAAGTGTTTTCACTGGTATAAAGTCTGATGTTACGAATTTGATTACATCTGATGCAGATACAGAATACATAAATTTCCATTTGTATCCATCTGACTCAGTTGGTATTGCAACAGTAGTGTGGTCTGGTTTAACAGTTGATTGAGCACCACTGTTATTTGATATACATTTATATACATTATAGTCATCTGTCATTACATAGAATGTAGATGCCCATAGTGTAGATGCACCACTATTTGATGTGTTTGAAGATGAGTAATTGTGTCTATACTCATCATATACTGTATCACTTGTCCAGTCTCGTCTTACAATGGCATGACTAACATCTGTGGAAGCTACTTTTTTAAGTGCTACCATGTTTGCATATGCATCATACTCATCATTTAAAGAGTCTACTGGAGTCGGTGGATTAGAATCGTCTGACCATGCAGATGGTCTACCAATAAACATATACATGTCATTTCCAGACTCCGAAGCAACTTCACGAAATTGCTTTGCATTGTGCAAACGAAATTTTTCTGTTATAATCGCTGCCATTTGTTTTTCCTTCCTCTAATTTAAAATAAATTTTTAATTTAATATAAGGTATTTATATAACTTTTAAGCACCAGATTGAACTGATGCAGAAAAAGTTAGACTTGTTCTCATACCTTCGTTAATTTCCAATTCGGATATAGGTATATTTCCATATAAGGTACTTATATCACTAATTTTAACACCCTCGTAAGGTGCTTCTACAAGCAATCTACCTGCCACATTCTCCATAAGAATGTTATCACCATCTTCCTGTGTTATTCTTTCCTCAAACTTAAGGTTTTGAGAGAAACCTATTTTAGATAAATCACCTAGTGTTGGCCCAACTGCTATTGTAGGAGTTGGTAATATACTAGATGACATCTCTTGTACTAATGCACTATCATCTTCAAAGACTATTCGTCCACCATAAGATTCATTTGCAATGTACATACTTCCAAAGTTTGGTGTTCTTTCAGTTACCAACTTAACTGCAACTTCTATATCTGTTGCATCTTCTATTTGTAACTTGTTACCATCCTCTAGTAATAATTCTTCTGTTGGGTCTACTGTCCACCCATTATTGTAATATTGTTTTCCATCTGTAGTAACACTTGCATTGTATTCTTCCCATCTAGGTTCTAACATTAGATGTCCATGATTTGGTTCTGCAACTAATCTAGAACCATCTTCTGCAATTAGTTGTTCGTGGTCTGAAATCCTAACTGAGTTATATCGTTTTGAATCAGATGGAACTTTATGTTCTGTTCTTCCTGTTGCAAGGTTATTCAATATTGAATCTCTACTTGCACTTTGTATTGTATCACCCCAATCTAAACCACCAGTTATGTTTAGGGTTGTTGATGTATTAGATGCAGACTTGTCTTGTCTTGTTCCTTGTTGGTTTGCATCCTCTTTACTAGAAGGTACTACTACAAGAGTCTTACCACTTTTAGTATTTGCACTTGCAAAGGTTTGAGTTACGATAACATTCTTAGTTCTATTCTTCATTACAGTATCGTAGAACTCATTAGGATCATCTGCACTTAGAACTTTACCTCTACCTATAAATCCATTTAGATAATCTGCATGTGCATAAGGTTCTGCACCACCTTCTGTTGCAGTCTTACCACTTACTGCTGTTACTGTTTCTGTTTGTACTTGTTCTTTTGGTTCAAACTCAAATGGATGATGTGATTCTACTTTAGTTGCAGTAAAGTAAGTTGTGGATAATGCAGTGTTCTTAATATCTTCTGTTGTAAAGTTTCCTACATTACTTCCATAAGGTTCGGTTGCACCTATCCAAAGTATCACATACTTGTTGGTTGTATCATGTTCCATGACACGAGCTTGTACTCCAGATGTTGCACCTTTAACTATTGTACCTACTGGTAATGTTGTATCTAATGTGGTATAATATATCCTGTGGTGTGCATAATGTGGATTGATATCAAGTTCTTTGATAACTTCGTGTCCACTTGCTTGTACATTTGCACGAATAATTCTGTCGTATAATCCAACATCTGTTTCTGTAATTGATTCTCCAGCAATCCATGCTTGTCCAGAACCTTGATCAGTTTTAACATTTGCATGTGCAACTGAGGCAACCTCTGCTTTCTTACCAGAAGATTCTCCTACAATACCCCAAGGCAAGTGTAATGCATTTTCGGATGTTTGGTTAGTCTGCCATGCCTCTATACTTGGTACTGGAAGACCCCAACCAGAATAATGATTATAACTACCATCAAGATATAAATGATTAACTGGGTCTTCTAGTAAGTATTGTTTAATTGCAGTGTTGTCTGGAACCAGACTTTCAACTGTAAGTTTAGTTCCATCTACTGCAACAACCTTCATTCTTAATGTACTTAAATCTCCACTTGTCGTCTTAAATTGATTCTGGTAAACATATTCTCCAACTGTAAAGTCGGTTGCACCAGCAGGACTCATTGAATCTGTTTCTAATGTTAGTTCCATCCTATCATTAACTAGGAATCTTTCAGATGTCATTACACCTTCATCATTCTCTAGTAAGATATTATCTTCTGTTCCATAGAAGGTATCTACAGTTGTTCCTGTATCTGTTCCATCTTCCAATATAATTTTAACTGGGTCAATCTTAGAACCAATGTATAAAGTAGGAACGAATGACCTTGTAGTTCTTGTTCCATCAAAGTTTGCATTGTAGATAGTTGCACGAGAATCTATATCAGAACTGATTGCAACTTCTCCAAAGAAGATTGTACCTGCTGGGTTCAATAACTGTTTGACAATGGAACGATATTTGTTTATACTCTCACCAACCTTAATAACATATGAGAAGTCTTGGTAGTAATAAGAGTCATGAATTCTTTGTGATGTTACTGATGGGAATCCTTTATCGTCTGTATAGTTCCCATCTATTTTTGCAACTACTGGATTTGTTGCACGACCTGTTGCAACATTTGTTCTTTTAACAAACATTGTTTTACTGTCTGATGTAGTTAACTTTTCTCCTTCTTTAAAGACACCACTTATATCTTTTAGATTAACTAGTTTTCTATCACCATCATATTCTTGTATTGTTCCAGTTGCACCAGATATAGAACCAGTAACAGTAGTGTTTGCAACTAAAGCTGAACTTACACTTTCTACAACCATTCTTTGTGGCCATGATGGAAGACCACCAGACTTGTCAAAGTGGTTACCTTCTGTTATAATTCTTAGTTTACCTGCTGTACCAATGTCTTTACCAAAACAACTTATATGTGCATTAATACCAGTTGTTAAATCTGTGTTCTTAACTACTGCTGTTACAGTACCTACTTTTATGGTATCACCAATCGCTGGTTTAGTTGTATGTGTTACAGTACGAGATTTACCAACTACTAATTTCCTTATTGCAGTATCGTGTTCTACAATAGTTCCCCATTCAGTTGTACCAGCATTGTCGGTTAATGAATCACCAACATTAAATGCTGGTGTGGTTCCTGTATCTGTATAGAATATATGACCACCAACAAATGCTTTAGGTAATGAAGTAAATCCATAACCCTCATCAAGAACTGTTACTCTTTTAATTGAACCTGTTGGGTCTGCACCAGATTGGTCATAAAGTAAATTACCACCACCTGTTCCATCTTCTAATACAAGATTAGTCTCGTCTGGTTGTGGGAATACAAGTATCTTTTGACCACCAGGCGAAGGTGATACATATTTGGCATGTGTACTATCTGCATAGTCTCCAGTAAATGTAACTTTACTACCAGTAAGTGTAATGTTATTATCACCTTTTACATGTTCGTAACTAGTGAATACTTCTCCAGTAGTTGAATCTGTTTCGTTAGTTCTTTCAACAAAAACTACAACCTTCTCTGGGTCATAAACCATCATGTGATTATGTGCATCTAAACCAGTAAACTCTACTTGTCCAGTTGTTGCAAGATATTCAAGTGAACCAAATGTAGTACCAGACTCTAAGAATATGTTTCCAGATGTTGATGTAACTTGTCCTAATGCAAGACTACCACCAGTGTCCCTATCATCAAAGACAACATAATCTCCATCTGAATATCCTGTACCTCTATTAGTATCGTCTACAAAAATCTCTTCGATACCACCAGATGTAATCTCTCCAACCATTGCTTTTGCACTTTGTCCAACACCTTGTTCTGATTGTGGTAGGTTGACTGTTACTTGGTCGGATACAACATATAAAGAACCTTTAGAGTATTCTTCTGAATACATTGAACCTTGTGATACTGATTCTGTACTTGTTGTATTAACTGTTTCTCTAACCATCTTAGGTAAAGAACCATGTACTTCATTATAATCTGTAACTCCAGTTGTTGATTCTTCTAACAGTAAAGAACTAGTTGTTAATCCTTTGTACTTTGGAACCTGTGTTGTTTGTAATTCATCTTCTAATAAGATACCTTCTGATACTTCTGATTCTGCACCAACATTACCTGTCCCATCTTCCATCTCTATCAGTACAGAACCATCTGTATCTGATACCCCACCAGTAATACCTCTGACAGTAGCATAGTGGAATTTTAAGGGGTTTTCTCTGCTTTGGAGTTCTACTGTATCCCCTATGGATAAAGTCCCTAAGAATGGAGTTTCTACCCTTATAGCATATACATTATCACCTTCCCCAGATGTAACCCTTGTGGTCTTATCTACTTGAATATTGGTAACAACATCTTGGGCTGCATCTCTCTTGATTATTCTACCAAGAGGATAGTCTAATAGATTATAAGGTGAGTATAAGTGTAATAGTTCGGTTTCTACCCATCCAGATGTAGATGGTTGTACTACATTATCTTGTGGGTAAACGATTGAAATGTCTTCACCATATAATATCCTAAAAAGGAATTGATATGATGCAAGACTACCTTTTGCATTGTATATCTCTGAGATATGTTTTGCAAGAATTCTTTTATCTGCAATGACTGAATCATCAATCATTGGCATGAAGTCTTCTCTAAAGTATTGTAAGAAGTCTCCAGTGGTCTTATCTACATCTGCATATGAGAGTAGATTATTACCTGCCATTAATGAGTTACCTGTAAAGGAACTTACCTTTGCAGTGTACCCACTATTCTGTCCTACGATTTCTTCATCTATTAAGAAATGAGATTCGGTAAACAACTCTATGTAGAGTTTAGAATTATCATTTCCTAATACATCAATTCGTGCTGTTGCACCAGATGTAGAACCTACGACATATTCTCCTACTTCCCAACTACCTTGTTGAGTTAATCCAGTAGCAGAATTTTTCTCTAATAGAAACTTAGTAGTAACGACTGGGGATGGTGAATAGGTTGCTGTCTCTTGGACAATCGCACCTTCACCATCTTCCAGTCCTACTGTTTCTAACTCAGTTCCTTCCTTGTATACTAATATTCCTTTTTCAAGAAAGTCAAAGTATGCTTCAAGGAAGGTCTGAAACCCAGGCCCCTCATCATGCATGAAGTTAGGCAACAACTCATGTAGTTGGTCTCTAATTCTGTCATGAAGAATAGGCATGGCTAGTTATTAACTTATTGTTCCACCTTGATTAGATAAAACTACCCAACCATAGGTTGCACCTGTGTAAAGCATAATAACACTATCACCAGCATCACCAAGTACGATGGTTGAACCACCAGTAAATGTTCCGCTAGGATCGATAGTTAATGTATCACCACCATCAACTGCAAGAACAATAAACTTAAGTTGACCTGTTGTTCCATTTGGAAGGGTCAATGTATCAGTTGTACCATTGTTACCAGTTGTGCAATAGTGAGCAAATTTACCAGCAGTTGCAGTTGCAGCGTTACTTGTAAAAGTTACTGCTTCAGCACTCTGTGCAAAACCCAAGTAATCTGGAAGGTTTTGTAAAACATTACTCATTGATACTTTCTTGTTTACTGGAGTTCCAGATGGGTCGTCAATAACATGTAGCAAGTCTTCACCTGCTATACCTGTGCCCAAGTCTGTTAGGGCTGTTACTTTTTTATCCGCCATTTTAGTTTCCTCTCTAAATAAGCATTAATTTAAACCCACACCATGTGGGAATTCTACTCCATGCATATACATGGATCATAGTTTAGGAGTGTGAACTTGAGGATGTGTATCCTACTCCAGCACTCGTATCACCAGATGCAATAGAGTCTGCGACTCCAGTTGCACTTATCAAAGATGAGTTGATATCTAGAAGGTTATTTCTAAATGCAACTGCATCGTATGAACTCGGTACGATGGTAAAGTAAATAGTGTTATCAGTATTTGTTGTTGATACAACATGAACACCATTAATAGTTATTTTACCATTCGTATAATCTACAGTTCCCGCTGAGGAATCTGCATAAATTCTTGAAGAACCAGAGAAGTAATATCTTCTAAGGTTACCTTCTCCATCATCGTCAAAGTAAGATGTAAATGCATCTCCACTTGCAACGAATCCTGTTGTTTCTATTATACCACCACCAGATTTATTATAACCACTATGTGGGTTATGGAATCTATTACCAGAACCAAACTCTATAGTATATCCTTTTGACTCTCCTATTGTTGGAGATAGAGTTTTTCTTAACTTGGTTGTAGTAACATTGGATAGTATACTTGATTCTGAATTGTCTATATCAGATTGTAATACAGATGATCTGAATACTGAATCGAATCCAGATAAATGTTTTGTATCGTGTGCAATCATGGCAGCCTTAACTAGTGTTTCTAATTCACTAGATGTTTTAGTTGTTGCACGAGGGTTGAATTTGAAATTGGATGTTATAATTATTTCTATCACTTCTGCATCAACAATGTTTGGTCTTACTGTCAACATATTTAGGGACTTTAAAGAACTCTTTAAATTAGTCTTCTCAGATGATGTTAATGTGTTTACTGTTTGTGAAGGTTTAATAGAAATAAAGACTTTACCATATTGTGGTGGTTCGTTATCTTCACCACCCCAGACTGCAATTGAATCTGCGCCTGGATATAAAGTTTGTAGTTTAGACTTGTAGTCATCTACTGTAACTAGTCTGTTCTGAGATGTATAGAACTTAGAGGCTGCAAACTTAATTGATTCTATAGACTCTTTGTCTTTACCACCAGATGCATTGATACTGGTAGAAATAGTTACATCGGAATTACCATTTATACTATTAGTCATGGTGAATGTATTTGCACCATTAGCATGTACTTCATTAGTTACCAAATAAGATATGTTAATAGTATCACCATCTAAAGGTTCTGCACTAACATTACCATCACCAAAGTATATCTCAAAGAATCCTTCGTCATTCTCTTGTACATACCAAACTTCGGATTTAGATGTTACAGAAGAGATATCTTTTGCTTGAGTCCATGCAGAAGTAGAAGTACCAGAAGTAATAGTAATCGAAATACTAGAGGTATCAACATTTGCTTCTGTCATTGGGAATCTTTGGTTTTGTATTTGAGAGTTATACTTATAGATGTCGGTGTTCATTGTTCCTTGTGAAAGTTCTAAATCACTAAAAAGAAATATACCATTAGCAGGTGTAATTGTTTTAGTGTCAAGTACCACGAAAGGGTAGTTTACACCATCGAATGCAGTCTTAAACTTATGTCCTCTATTAATCGTTAGAGATGTCGGAGTTACACCACCCACCTGTGGATTGTTAACCTGTAGATTTACTTTAGCTTTACTTGCAGTAGAAGAAGTAGGTGTGTAACCTATTTCCTTTGCACGAGAAACTACATTCTTTCTTATTTGTGCTGTATCCAAAAACATCTCGGATGCAACCATGTTGGCATTAAATGCACTGACATGAGAACTGTATGCAAGAAGGTCTAATAATAAACTTATATTACTTCCTTCAAAATCGTAGTCCTTTAGAGTTGTTTGTCCTTTAAGGTATTCTTTAAGGTTTGCAGATATGGAATCAAAATCCAAATCTGTTATATTTACTTGATTACTTTTGATTGCCATCTTATCTTACTCTCTTTAATATAACTGATAGTTCTTGTGGTTCTGGAGACCCTACTACAGCATAATGAATTGTCATGTTTAAAGTATTTTGACCAGTCTCACCAAAAAAGATATCGAATATATCTACTCTAGGTTCCAATGCTTTAATCTGTGCAACAACCTCTTTTGATACAGACTTTCTTGTTAACCCATCATTCATCTCAAATAACTTATCTATTAGGTTCGCACCAAAGGATGGTTTAAAAGGTCTTTCCCAATGATTGGTTGATACAATATTTTTAAGACTTCTCTTAACTGCATCTTTATCTTGTTTCAGAGTTATGTCTCCAGACTGTGGATGTGCAGTTAGATTAATATCTAGGTCGGTGTACCACTTTCGTGCTACATTTTTTCCTTTATTGGGTATTACATTCATTTGTGCCATACTATTATTTATACGACTTTATTGAGAGGGATTGACATAGGGGTACACTTTTTAGTATACTATATTAATCGTGTGATTGAACTCCTCGTATTTAGTTGGTTGTGAGAAGGTTGAGAGGAGAAAGGACGAAGTTAAAGTTCTTTTCTATATTGATTTATAGTTGGAATAAAATCTATTAAGACGAGGTAAGACTCCCGCAGGAACTTTAGAAACAGTAGTCTAAAATGATTCCATGAAATTCTTGGTTAGTTGGGATTGGGTTAAAACAACATCACATTATAGTGGAAGGCCGAAACCACTTAGATAAAAAATAGAGTGTAAGAAATTGGAGTAATATCCAAAACATTGAAGGGAGAAAAACTATTGACATAGGGGTACATAAAATTGTATAATAGTATTCTAGTTTGGGATTGCATCTAAATTAATTAGGTGCCACAGAAGGTGCCCGAGAGGTAGTCTCTCTTGACTTTGAGATGGAAGTAACCAAAAGCTGATGACGACAGTGAGGTAGGAGTCCCAGACAGAGAGTCGATTCGACAACAGTGAAGACTTGATTTATGCAGACGACTTTCGGAAACGACCCACTTCGGTGGGTCTTTTTTTACGCTATTATCTTTCGTAGGAAGGTCAGACAGACCATTATCCCAATTAGACTAATTGCGTTGTACCACTTCATTAGAAATGTTTCTCAATGTATCGATGGATACCAATGTATGCAACAATAGCAATGCAGATTACTATTTCCTTTAGGAGTCCCAGAATTTCTGTAAGTAAGACCATATTAGATTACATATTCTTGACATGTAAGATGCTTGGGACTATGCCCTGTACAGACTGTAACAGTATCTTTTTCAAATTGTTTAAATTCAAAATCATTTTGAGTAGTTGCACATCCAAATGCGAAGAAAACAACTAGGAGTCCCATAAAGATATGAGTCCAAGTTTTTGATGGTTTCATTATTTTTCCTTAGATTAATAAGATTAAACACAAGTGTATTACTTGACTAACACACCCAAATATTTATAATGAATAGGAGTCCCAATAGATATAATTCGGAATAATTCTTCGTAGGAGTCCCAACTCCGAAATGCTTATCGAATTCTCAAAAGAAGAACTACTTACCCCTTAAGGACTATATTAGGAGTCCCATAAAAGGTATACCCCCCTATAAGCTCAGAGAGGCATGGGAGCTTTATTCTGGTGGTGTCCAGTCTGGGTCGTACTCTGTGCCATCTGGGTTCTGGTTACCATAAGGCTTATCGTACTTCATGCCATCCCCAGCACCTTCTGTAAGTATCATGAACTCTCCAAGGCCATCTGGTAGGGCAATACTCAAAGGCATTAGTCCTATTAATTTGAGGAAGTCGCAAAAGGTGAATGGTACGAATGGTATCTTTATACCTATCTTCTCTAGTAGACTCATTACTTTCTCTATCCAGAACTCTAACTGTAGGATTGCCCAATCGTTAGTAAACTTTCTTAAGTTCTCCATCATTCTATCCACCCTTCTAACTGCACTTTGTATGTTCTCTTCTACACTACCTACAATGTCTTCGATGGTAAATCCGAATAGACTAAAGGCCTGGAGCTTCTTCTCCAGTTCTTCCATCCAGTTCTCTCCCATCTCCTTGGCCTCTTTGATCATTGCTTGAAGGGCACCTTCGATGTCAAAGGTCAATAGTTCTGGTAGACCCAGTATAGATAGACCTAAATCCTCTACCATTTTGATTGCTTTCTTGAATGCACCCATCAGTAGACCATAGAGACCGCCTGAGAGCTCTTGGATGAGCCACTGAAACATCTTCCTCAGACCCATCTCATCATGCACTATACCCATCTCTGTCCACATCTCTTGCATACTCTGTGGAATCATCTTCCTAAATTCCTCAAAATTCTCTCTGAGTTTAGCTAAAAGCTCTGCCTTATACTCTGGGTTCTTGAACAATTCGACTACATCTACACTAAACCCTAGTGGTGTAGGGATAGAAAGACTGATAGGTATGACTTTGGTAACGATTTCTGCAATCTTTATTTGACAAATCATCTTATATTCATTATGAATACACTGTGCTAGGTCTTGTTTCTCCCATTCTGGACACTTGACTGTGCCATCTGGTACATAGGAGAGGGGAAAATTGCCCAAAGCATCTTCAATGCCATCTACAACTGCTTGTACAGATTGTACTTTAGATTGTAGTTCATCGTTAAATGTGGTAATTGCAACTCGTTCTAATTCGCCAGGCAGGTTTGCAAGCTTGCCCAGAGTATCCATTAAGTCCCCTACCTGTGGTAGAAGGGTTACAGGACAATTGGGAATAGGTGCAGCGGTAACTACAATCTCTTCGATGCCCTCTGAGGTATACTTCCTTTCGTATGCTGGGTCAAGGATGTTCCCATCCATGTCTTTAAGAACGACTGTAGACATCTCTGTTACTCTCTCCCTTCACACATAAGGTTTTCAGTTTTATTTTTGCTATATTTTGACATATTTTCCACTACAAAATTATTATTTTTTATTATTTTTGCTGTTTTTGGTACTACAAAAAGGTCTCTTAGGTGTCTCAGATTTGTTTTTACCGAATATATTGTCCCAATTCTCACTAAATTTATTAAAATCTTTGATTGGTCTTGGTCTATCACCCTTACCACCAATCCATTTACCACTCATAATAACCCTATTGTTTCACTGAATTCAGTAGTATATTCTTTCCTTTTAGGTCTAAATCACCCTTAGCAACGACTGTACAGTCTTCTTGTGCATTGATATTCACTGCTCCTGTAGCAGTTATATTGGTATTCCCAGTGGTAACAAGGTTATAATTACCATTCTTTAACTCTATATCTGCACTCCCAGCAATAAGTACCTTATGGTCTTTGAGTATTATCTCTACATGGTCATTGACTACCTTAGTAATCTTTGTACCATCTGCAATAATCTCTTCTCTAGTACCACTCCTATGGTAAGTGTGTATCCTCTCTGCACCAACACTATCATCTACCTCAAATACATGTCCACTTTCTGTCTCTGTAACCTTATTATATGGGTATACTGGTTTATAGATATTGTCTCTATTCTTCTTCTGATAGAGCTCAGATTCCTTCACAATTGCACCATCGTGGCTAATAATCATACTATTTGGGTACTGTTTGTAGTCGTTTCTACCAGCAGGATTGATGTCTGGTTGGTCGTAATACTCTTCTTTAGGGTAGTTTACTGGAGTACCTTTCTCTACTATTGTACCAGAACCATCTAGTTTCTGGTCGATACTCTTAGGTTTCGTAGGCGTATCTGATAGCTTAATAGACAGTCCGAACCCTCGCGTAATATGTTTAGGTTCTGCTGTGTCTGGTGTTGAGTATTCTTCTGCTCTTGGGTCATTAAATCCCTTCGTAGGGTCTCTTAATAATGGTTTACCCTCTGAGTCTTTTTTATAATATTTGGATGGAATACCGAAAAGCGTACCTAATATTACAGGGTCTTGCATGTCGTTTCCATCCCTAAAGAACCCCATTACAGTGGTTCCTTCGACTAATCCATGTGGAGATTCACCTAATCCAGACAATGAACTACCTGTATTAGGCATTAAAACATCACTCCAAGGCAGGTCTGGTGTTGCAATATCTTGTTTATCATCACTATGTAACCCATATATTCTTACTCTTACTCTTCCTAAGAATGCTGGGTCAAATCTATCCTCTACTACACCAGTAAAGAATCCCATGTGATTAAGTCCTTTAAATTCTACACTCATCTCTGATACCTATATGTTCCTTCTACTTGTCCATCCCAATTTAAGTCTGTTAATCGTCCTTGTTGTTCTTTAAAATCACTATTATATTGTTTATTATATTGGTCTAATAACCAGTCATGATGTTTATTTCTATATTCTTCTTCACTCATATGGTCTAGTGTGAGATTATCCTTGTAATCCAACCACTTTTGAGTACAGAAATAATTAAAATCTTCCATTAATTATTCTCCCTATAATCCACCATCATTAGACTTAGTAACAGTTGGTGGCATTTCATATCCATCCCAATTAACTTCATACCCATCTTTTACACATGTTAATTGACATACTAATTCTGCTGGTGTACCTTGAAAGGTCAATTCTGTTATTAACATCTCCCCATTATGTGTTATTTCGTCTACTAATTTGTCTCCGCCTGGTATTGGTTGTTTTAAATCTACATTAATAACTATACCACAATTAATATTTGTCCTTCCAGAGATAACCATGTTCATACTACTTGCATCTAATAGTTCTTTTACTGCATTTCTTCTAAAATTATGTAGTGCAGTATCTTTATGAACATTTATTGTGTTATCATTTACCCCATTTATAGCAAATGTAGGTTCATATCCCAAGTCTATTGCAGATTGATTATATGAATATATTGGATCCCATGACTCTACTGTCATTGCTTGTCCTAAGTCTTCTTCTCCCATAGCACCATCAGCAGGATGTCTATAATGTTCTCGTTGTAGTCTAAATGGTGGTGATTTACTAATATGAGTACCACCTTTCCATTCACCCTCACCAGTTGTTTCCCATTCTTCTTGTCCCAATATACTATAGTCTATTTCTTGATATATTTTATTGGTTGGATTGATTGTTATTCTTCTACCACCATATACTCCCTTATTGGTGTTATCAACAGTGTCAAATAAATTATATTTAACTCTATCATAGATATCCATACCTGGCCCAGCTCTTGATTGACCACCAGTCCCATCATCATCATAAACTGTTTCTGGATTACCAGTACCAGATTGTGGTTCACCAAATACTACCTCACCACCTAAATATTTTATATTAATCATATCTTCGATTGTATTTAATCGATATCCATCTCTACATGTCTGGTACAAATAAAAATTGTCTCTATAAGTACCTGTTTCCTTTGTCATCTGACCACATAACCACCCTAATGTATGTTCTATAGTCCAATTAGGTATTACCACATGAATATTATCTGGTTCAGACTGTTCTCTAACAGACATAAATCGTCCATCAGCAACCTTCTCTGGCTCTTGACTAATATTTAATTCGTTTTCTAATATTTTTGCAGTGATATCTGATAATGAACCAGAATATGCTTTGGATAATCTGTTTCTTCTAGCAGGGAATTTTTGTGGAGATATGCAGAATAAATTATATGTTTGAGTAGTACCTGTGCTATCTTGTTGTACTTTACTAACCTTAAATACTCTTAGAGTTACATCTATTGATTCTTCAAATGGTACTTCACCAGTAATCCCTTCAACACCAGAAAAATGGATACGAATATATTCTTGTCCAGTGAACCCTATACGATTAAATAAATTTATACCATCTACAACAGTAATCATAGCACCAATATAATTGGCATAAATTGATTCTGTTAGGGAAAATCTAGTGAATATTTGTTTAATGTCTTCTTGCACTCCCTCATTATTACTAATGGTCATTGAATGCATAGTATATTTATTTGGAAGTGATTCCATTATTATGTCCTAATGATTTCTATAAATTCTCTTACTATCCTATCTGAGTATTTAACTGGAATATATCTAATCATTCTTTTATCATCATTTAATTGTCTTTCATATTCTGCATTAGTTTTAATAGCATAAGTAGAATTATATTCAGTTGTTTTATTACCATTTGCATCAATATAATGGTGTGGTCTATCTTTATGGTTTGCATATGCATATAATGTGAATGATTTGTTTGATTTTGCACCTGTTACAGTCTCACCAACCTCAAATGACCCTTTTAAATCATTTATAATAACATGATTAAATGTTGGGTCTACTTTAATTGCATATCCAGATGCACCAGATGTTCCACCTGTAATCTTTTCACCCATAAGGAACTTACTGGTACTAGATGACACTATAGATGTAGAATATTCTGCAACTAATGCCTTACCAGCATATTTCCTGTCAATAAATTTCTCTTGGAGTCCAGATGATCTCGGCCAATCTGCATGAGTTGTTAAATTGTCATTAACTAACCAGAATAACCAATATAAAGTACCATCTCCATACACTTTACTTGCAAGTGTATCTGGTCTTTCACCATTATCTATATGTAGATATTCATATCCTGTTGTACCATCATCTGCATCGTCAAATAATTTAACTTGTCTGAATAAATCTTTTACACGAACTAAATTACCATCATTCTTGATGTCATATTCCATAGTTGGAAAATATTTAAAATATTGTTGTGCCATTTATATCTCCTACTGAAATCCACCGATTTGAATAATTCTTCCATCTTTATCGACCTGACTCCTGTCAGCTGCTCTGAAATTTATGTCATCATTATTTGCAGCGACATTTGGATTAGTTGAGAATCCTAATCGTTTTTCTACATTATTAGGATCTGTTCTAACTGTTTCGATTTGATTATCCTCTTCTGTAACTTCTTTATTAGGTTCACCACCTATTTTTGCATCTCTATCTATGAGGTCTCCATACCCAGAAGTGAAACTTTGTTTTCTCTTAGTAGATACATAATTCTTATATCTCAATGCATCCATAGTTATTAGTTCACTAAATTCTAATGTGAGTGTAATGCCATTTGGATATACTACTCCATCGACTCTAGGTATTTCTCTATCTGGTACTCTCGGCCCCATTCCATCTGGATCAAGTTTATCTCTTTCTATCCTTGCTGCTTCAGCAGCAGTCGCATTTAAAAATCCTACATCATGACCACCACTATAATCAACAGAAACTTTAGTTAATCCACAAGGTAATGGTTTCTCTAGTTGTTTTTCAACTGGCCCGAAGTAATCAATATCCCAAGATGCTGGTATCTGGAATCGTCTTGGAGACGAACTACCATCTTCATCTGGAGTACCAACTGTAGGTAGTGCCATCATTTTAAGTGCAAATATCATTTCTGATATTTGTTTTGAATCTGTAACATTATATGGATGTAACTCAAATGTGTAGGTGTGGTTTCTAAATCCTACATTCTCAAACAATTGAAACTTAACTGGGTTTTGTACTTCACCCATAACAATAGGTCTTATAGGTCTAACCTTATCCGCCACATCTTTATAGACTTCTGATATACCTTCCATCATACCTTCCCAAAGAGTACCACCCCACTCTGTCCAATCACTTTGAGTCATCTCTTCAGCAACTGCACCACCAAGTCCAATCTCACCCATTTTATATGCAACATCTATGTCATCTTGTAGTTTAGGTAGTGGAAGTCTAATCTCATACTTTTTATCATTATGATTTTTTACCCCTATTTGATCCATTGTACTAAATATAATCCAATTATTTACAAAAGATGAATTTACATCTGTTGGGAATTGTAGAACAGTATTTTTTGGTGGAGTTTTTGCAATCTCTTCCGATGATGTAAATTTACCATCAAGTTTTCTTTGAGCTGCCTTTCTTTCTGCCATCTGAGATGCATGGGAACTAATATCTTTAGGAACATTAGATATATTAACACCAAACTTGGCTGCGAATAAGTCATCCAATGCATTTGATATGTTTGCATTGAATAAGTTTCTCTGTCCTTCTAGTGCAGAGTTTAAATCTGCCTTAACAGAACCCATTAACTGGGATTTGAATGATTTGAATAGTCCTTTAAACTTTGACATATGTTACCCTAAATAGTATTAATTGAATTGAATTCTATAGAGTATTTATATGAGTTACAAAGGAAGATTTAAACCAAAACACTATAATAAGTATAAAGGTGATCCTACAAAGATTATCTATCGTTCTTTATGGGAAAGAAGATTTATGAAATATTGTGATGATAATCCTAATATACTTAAATGGTCTAGTGAAGAAGTTATTATACCCTATAGAATGGATGATGGTTCTCTCCATCGTTATTTCCCAGACTTCATGATAGAATATAGGGATAAAGATGGTAACATGCAAAGAGAGATAATTGAAGTCAAACCCAAAAAACAATGTTCCCCACCAGTTCGTGGTAAGAAATCGTATGGTCGTTATATTGCAGAGGTGAAAACCTATCGTAAGAATGAATGTAAGTGGGATGCAGCCAGAGAGTATTGTGTCGATAGAGGATACAAATTTCGTATATTAACAGAAGACCACTTGACTTAAGAGTATAAATACTAGTATGGCAGGAAAACTATTTGACAGACTAGAGAGAGAAGCATTTCGTGGTGGTATTCAAGGAAGAACTGCCGAATCCATGAAATGGTTTCGTACTCGTGTATCTCAAATCAAGAGAGTAAGTGCAAAAGGAATACACCAAGAGCAAAGACAAAAGTCAAGACATCTATTTGGTGAAATGTATATGATGTTCTATGACCCTAAACACAAGAGGACTCTTCCATATTACGATAGATTCCCATTGGTCATTCCTTTTCAAAAGGCAAAAGGTGGGTTCTTAGGATTAAATTTACATTACCTACCACATAGTCTTCGTGCAAAATTCCTTGACCAATTATATGATACTACTAATAATGAGAAGTATGATAGCACTACAAGGTTTAGATTGACCTATGATATACTACAAAAGGTATCACAAAACAATGCATTCTTACCATGTGTTAAACATTATCTTAGTGATCATATAAGAAGTAAGTTAGCAGTTGTTGATAGTGCAGACTGGGAAATAGCAATATTCCTACCAACAGAACAATTTAAGAAGTCTGGTCTCTCTAATATCTACAGAGATTCTAGAAGAATAATGAGACAGGCACAAAGGAACTAATGAAAATAGATAGATTTAAGGTTAATTTTACAGACCTTGCAAGACAAAATAGATATAATGTTGCAATGTTTGGAACTGGTAATAAAGTAACTAATCTTTCAATGAAAGGTGTTCATTGTAAAGTTGCAAATATGCCTGGCAGAGGGTTCATGACTCATACACCAACAGAGTTTGGCCCAAGAAGGACAGTTCCAACCGCGACTCAGTATGATGCATTTGATTGTGTATTCATGTTGGACTCTTCAATGGAAGATAGACAACTACTAGAGTTGTGGCAAGAACAAATCTTCACTCCATACCCAGAATTTTATATGAACTACTTTGATGATTACAAAGGAATGATATATCTAGAACAATTAGATAATCTACACCAAGTAATATATCGAGGTATAATGGTTGATGCATGGCCAATGCAAATAGGTGTTATGAACATGAGTTCAGACAATAAAGACACCATTCAAGAAGTTAATGCACAATTTAATTACAGATTTTGGTATTCAGAGTATACAAACTCGAAACCAGATACCTTTCTCGGTGGTATTCTCAATAAATTTGGGAAAAAAATTGGGAGCAAGATAACTTCTAAATTAGAAGATATGGTATTTTAACTGACTAAATACCTAAAAACAATGAGGAATATATTATGGCATTACCAAAGGTAAATCAAGTTGAATATTCAGTTGAATTACCGCTTAGTAAGATTGAGGTTACTTACCATCCATTTACTGTAAAGGAACAGAAAATGTTACTTACAGCATTGGAAGAGGGAAGTGCAGAAGTTCTCTCAAGAGCATTAATTAACATAACTGAACATTGTGTTACTAGTGAACTTGATGTAAGAGAAATTCCAGGCCCAGATTTAGAATACTTATTCTTAAAGATAAGAGTCAAATCAGTTGGTGAGACTACACGAGTACGATATACATGTGTAGAATGTGATGCACCAAATGAAGTTGAGATAGACTTAGAAGAAGTAACAGTATCAGAAGGGTCAATGGAAAAAACAACTATTGCATTAACTGATGATGTGGGTCTTACACTTCGACCACCAAGTTTTGGTGTAGTGGAAGATGCACTAAAAGGTATAACCGAACTAAGTGCTATGCAATTGTTAGAAATAATTGCATTATGTATCGAGTCAATTTATGACCCAGATACAGTACATAACAGAAGTGATTTTAATGAGAATGAACTGATGGAGTTTTTAGATGGTCTATCAACTGAACAGTTCAATTTAATTGCAGAATACTTTACAGAGTTGCCAAGACTACAAATGATTAAAGAATTTGATTGTGAAAAATGTGGTCATCATAACTCTGTTGATATTCAAGGATTATCGAATTTTTTCGTATAGCCCTTTCTCATGAATCACTAGTAAATTATATGTCAGTCAACTTTGGGTTGATGCAACATCATAATTACAGTCTTACAGAGTTGGAAAATCAACTGCCGTGGGAAAGGGAAATTTATGTTTCTCTTCTAATGCAATGGTTAGAAGAAGAGGAATTGAAACGAAAACAAGAACAGAACCGAAGATAATATGGTTCGTAGGAGAGAGAAATGGCAGATAATGTAGTAATGGATACAACCAGAAACGAAGTCCAGATCGACTTGGATAAGTTTATGGCAATGTCCGAAGAAATATCCGAACTCAAAGATAAATTGAGAGAGGCTACTGACCCAGAACTACAAGACAAAAGAAATCCTTGGCAGAGATGGATTCATCTTGCAAAAGCAGTGGATGCATGGAGAATATGGCCAAGAGCATTCTTAAGTGTCTATATCTTTTTAATTTATTTCGTTGTAATGTGGTTTATAGATTTAGAAGCACCTACAATGGAACAAAGTGGATTGATTAGTATACTGGTTGGTGCTGGAGCTGCATGGTTTGGACTGTATGTTAACAGTGCATCTAAAGATCATGCTGCTGACAACAACAAATAATAAAATAGGAACATCAAATGGTTGACGAAAAGAAGAGTCTGTTTACTGGTGGTAAAAAGACTGGTGAAGAAATTCTCCAGAGAGAAGAGCTTATTGAAGCACAAAAATCTGGTAAAAAACTTGATGAGATGTTAAATAAACTGGGCGAAGGTGCTAGTTTATCTACAGAACAAAAGAAAACTTTATCAGATATTAAAGAGAATCTACAGAAGAATCTCACTGCTGGTTTAGAGTCTGAAAAGGAAACTTCTAAAGCATTTCAATCAGTAATGTCTGGACTAACTCTTCAAGATGATGCTGTTCAACGAATTGTTCAATCTGATGCAGAACAATCCCAAAAAGCTGCTGGATTAGCTACTTTAATCAAACAAAACCAAGAGATGATGGATAACCTCAAACAAGGTTTTGAAGAGATTGGAATGAAATCTCAACTTGAAAATAGTGAGGAATGGGAAAAATTAAAAGAACAAAACAAGAGACTTAATGAACTTCTTACAATTAATAATTCTAATTTAACTGATGAACAAAAAAAGGCAACTCTTGAACAGGGTTGGCTCAGAAAAAATCTAACTCTAGGTCAAGCAAAAATTTCTAATGCATTTGAGGACTTTGCCACAACAGTCCGAGAACAACCAGCTGGAGAAGCAACCAAACAACTTGCTGGAGACCTTAACACCGACTTACAAAGATTCATTGGCCCACTAGCAGCTGTTGGTCAAAATATTCCATTCTTAATGCCTATTGCAAAATGGGTAGGAAAGATGGGAGCTAAAGTAATCTTTATTGCTGGTAGGTGGATAAAACAACAGACTTGGGACAGAGCCTTTAAAAAGAAACAGGCAATGAAAGAAGACCAAAGATATATTGCAGATCAAAGAAAACAGTTAGCATTAGAAGACAAACGAGATGCACCTCAGAGAGTTGAAGGTGATGTCGTAGAAGGTGATACAAATGTTGGTGGTGGAATGTTAGGACTTGCAATGGCCTTAAGGTCTGCACCAGTGGTACTTGGTGCATTAGCAACCAGTTTACCAGCAATTGTTCCTACTCTAGTAGGTGCTGGTGCAGCTGCAAAATTTATAATACTCGGTGCTGGTGCATTAGGACTTGCATTTGCAGCGATGGGAGCTGGTGCTGGTATTGGTCTAGGTGTTCTTGCAGCTGGTATACTTGCACTGGGAATGGCAATGCCTGTCATGGCAGATGGATTCATGGCCTTCGATTCTAATAATAATCCAGATGCTCCAGATGCAGCCTCAGTTGCAAAAAATATCTTGTTACTTGCTCCAGCTGCTGGTGCTCTTTTCTTACTTGGACTTGCCTCTGGAATAGCAGGACTTGGTGGACTGTTGTCTAGTGGTATGCCTCAACTTGCAGAAAACTTTAAAGCATTCGATACTGATAACTTAGATGGTAGAAGAATTGGAACTAATATCAATAATCTTGGTAGTGCAATGGATAGTCTAGCAGCCATATCAACTGGTTCTATGGCTGCTTCATTTAAAGGTATGTTGAGTAGCTGGTTTACAGGATTATCAGCTGATAAAGAAACACCTATGGCAAGACTTGCTAAAGACATGAAAGCATTTGAACAGATTAATGGTGTTAAACTTGCACAATCTGGTGAAGGAATAAAATCATTAGGTCTTGGAATGTTTGAATGGAATAAAGCAATGAAAGAAGAAGGTTGGTTTACTGATGATGAAATCCCAGCTTCCATGTTGAAAAGTTTAGAAGATGTTGCTGGATTACCACCAACACTAGACTTTAGAGCAAGAGCAATTAGGAATGTTGCAGAATCACTTGGTGCATTTGAAAACATTAACTTTGATAATGAAGGATTTACAAAAATGCTCACTGACATGGAAAAAATACCAGAAAATGTAGTGTTCACTGATAATGTTTCAATGGCAGTTGATGGAAACTTAGGAGTATATCAAAATATCACTGGTAAAGCAATCGCAGCAGCAGCAGTAGCTGCAATGACTCCACCTAGTAATGGAAACACTGCTAATACTGCTATTCAAACCCAAAATAATTACAATACAAACAACAGTAGAAAAAGTTTTGTTGCAACTGGTGGACAATTCTTCCCAGAACAATTCAATACTCTTAATTAGTTGTTGAGAATAGAATAATCCTCAAAAAGAAAGTTGATTGACTGGCCCCTTCACCCGCCGTCTAATCCGATACTACTCTGCCGCTGTTAGTATCTTTCCTCGTTTCTTATACCTAACCCTCGACCCTTCGTTGGTATAGAATCTCCAGATTCCATTGGTGGTTTATCTGGCCCCCGCAATAGTTTTAGTCGTGCATAATATTTATATAAAATTCAAGTTTGACTAAAACTTAATTTACATCATTCGCAAGTTTTTCAAAGTACGACATGTTGTCGTCCTCATCTGCATCTGTACTTGGTATAGAAGTTTCAGATACACTTGGCATTGGTGATGGTTGTGCAACATCAGTCATATCTTCTGACCTACTCGCTGCAGTAGCGGTTGGAACTGCAAGTCCTAAAACTCTATCGAGTTTCTCTTTGAGTTCGTCATAAGATTTAAACTGGTCTGGTGCGATTACACCTTGCAGTGAATGTTGTGAATTCCAAGTTGCTTCCAACTGGTCATCATTATCAAACAATGGAGCAGCAGCACTGAACTCTGACTTATCATAGTTCCAGAAACCATCTACTTTTCTTAGTTTGATTTTAAAGTTTGCACCTTCCCACAAGTCAAAAGGATTAACTGGTGTTTCATCCTCAAATTGTGGTTGCATTTTATCTTTCAACATCTCGAAGATTTTCTTCCCAAATCTGTATAGGAATACTTTACCTTCATTCTCTGGATGTGCTGGGTCAGAAACAACATATATGTTAGAAACATAATGTAGTCTTCGTTTCTGTTTCCTTGCAATATCCTTATTGGCTTCAACACCAGAGTTCCAGAGTTCAGTATTGTACTCTGATACTGGGTCTTGTTTATTGAGAGTCGTTAAACTTTTCTCAATATACCAACCACCTGGCCCTTGAAAACCATGATCCCAATACTGAACCCAAGGCATGTCTTCACCATTTGGTGCAGGCAAGAACCTTACTTCAGCATAACCATTACCAGATTTATCCATTTCTATTTTCCAGAAACGATCATCAGCAAAGGATTTTTGGGTATTATTACCACCAGAGGTCTCTAGTGATTTTTGCAGTGTATCGAACCCACTGCGGGATTTCTTTAAGTCTTGAAAAGACATAATTTACTCCTCGTATTTATCGTATTAATCGTATAACACTTCGTGTGTCAGAAGGTGAACACTAAGTTCATCCTTCATATAATAATAATTTATGTTTTGGAATCTGTCAAGCAAAACTTTCAGTTGATTTGTCTGAGACATCCAACCTCTTTCATCTTCCTCTTTCAGTCTAGTGTTCTCTGGGTCAGTTTCTAACCCATAACATCTAGTTCCAGCATAAATATTATTATAAGTATTTATATCATAATTCCAGATGGAATCGAATCCAACATAAACTATGTTATCATACTTTCCTGTCATGGATGCCATTGCACTTGCAGTGGTTCCACAAAAGAAATTCTCGAACAAGAAAGGGTCATCTTCTGGCCCTCTCACTTCTGTAATTCTGTAATCTTCTTCTATACCTATCGCTTGCATTTCTAGGATACCTACATTTCCATTACCCTTTCCATGCATAGTGATATGTGTATGTTCTGGTCTTATCCATTCTCTCACTGGGACATCCATTGTTGATTTAATCACTGGATATTCTTCATCCCTATGTAATGGTTCTGTCCATTCTCCAGAGAAATAACATTTGTTGTACTTAGGGTATGCTGATTCAGCACACTCACCCATGATACTAACATCTACTATTGTAAGGTAGTCTGGAGTATAGTCTCTAAACAGTGCATTACAACCCCATATATCCCCGCCAAGCACATCTAAGTTCAATCCTATCCTAGACTGTCCATTACCTATGATGTATGCAGTCCTTAATTGGTCTAACATTAGGTATGATGTATGTGGTATATTCTTATTCAATGTCTCTAGTGCAGATGGTTGTAAACCACTATAATCCATATGTAAATTATCTCGTCCAAACATCTATCATTATCTCACTCACTTTCTGTTTATCATATGGAAGAAATGGTATCAATTTTTTCATTCTTGTTTTAAATTCTGGCCAAACATACTCTTCTTCTATAGGTAAGGCATCGGTGAATTGTAACCTTGATTCAATGAGTCCATATGTAATGGGACTAATAGTTCTGGATAAGACACTACGACAAATAACTGGATGAGTATTATTATCGCAAGTAAATAAAGTATCCAACCCCTCTGTAGATGATTCCAGAACTTCACAATCTCTTCTGAAACTGTATGTAAGACTTTGTATGTACTTCTTATAAGATTTGTAATTGTTTTCACATTCTTTTCCTAACATGTCGCCTATCCATATATCTTCATGGATAAAATTAGATATAAAGAAGTCCTTAAGTTCTCCTTTATACTTTTTGCCGATCTTCGCAAAATGGTATTTATCTTTTCTCTTAAGGTAACTATCAAATGTGGCACTCTTAACTTTTCCATTATACTTCACCCAATCATAATCAGATGTAAAATGAAGTTTAAGTGATAAGTAAAGTGTATATGCATCAAATCCTTGTCTTGAGTCTACCATATTGAAGTCTGTTTTCTTCTCATTTCTGCTTCTGATTCACGAATCTTCTGTAACTGAATCTTTCGTTTCTTATCGTTAATCTTCTTCTGTCTCAATTCAGAAGGTTTAACATAATACTGTCTTCGTCTAACTTCTTGGATGATTCCATCCCTTTCGACTTTCTTCTTGAATGCCCTCAACAGTTGGTCAAAGGTTGGTTTCCTATTCTTCTTCTGGAACTTCTTATTCCTTTGGTAACCTTTTTGTTGTTGTGGTCTTCTATATGGTTTTGACATTATCTTCCTTGGCCCCTATACGCCTTATGTGATCTTTTTTTCGATTTGTTCATGGATGACATGGCAATCTTTACTTTCCTACTTCTACCACCTGTACCTTGTGATGAACACTTTCTAGTTGGTGTTACTGCTTTAATCGTAAATGCACTTCTTCTTTTTGCCATGTTTTATGTTTCAAATTTTGTTAAAGTTCCTTTACCTCTCTTTGTGTTGGGTTTTAAGAAATTTAGGTTAGTTGCATCCGCCTCTATCTTTTCTTTTAGTGGTGGAGTTATAAGATGCTTGACCGATTGTGGGTCTAGATAATGTTGTTCACAAAAGACTACTATCGCATCAATGTAGTTCATGTTTTTGTCTGCAACTAATTCTTCTATTGCAGCTGTGAATCGTTTTTTCGTAATTATCATTTTTTTATCTACTATATTATTATCTCATGGATTCTTTATTTGTCAAGTAAAAAGTTTTGCATTATAAATAATATCGATGTGTTGGAATAAACCAGCATTATAATACTAAGGAGTTTTACTAAAATATAAAATGGGCCACCTAAGAAGTGTACTGGCCAAGAACAAAGATGAATTGGAAACATTAAGGGATATCCTAGAATTTACATTCTGTCTGATAACACCGCTTGCAATCCCAGTCCTACTAATGTATCTTGCATAATTATTTACCATACTGTTCTCTATACTCGTTTCTAAGAGTAACCAATTGGTCTACCCAACGATCACTTGGTTCATCAATAAACAATTGAGAAGTACCATCGGACACTGCAATTAGTGTAACGATAGATTCAACACGCTCTCCAGTTCTTTCCTCAAACATTTTTGCATATGCAGTCTCTTGACAAAAGTAATTTGTTATCCATTCTGGTTTCTTTGGTTTAGCACTCGTTTTAAAATCGATGACTGCAAGTTTACCATGCCACTCTGCAATACAATCTACTCTACCAGCAAGTTGTAGTTCATCACCATAAAGTGGTGCCTCAAGTGCATGGACTGTTCCAATCTCATCCAGAAGTTGTTTTACTGAGTTGAATGCAAGTTGTGTTGTAGGCATTGCAGTCTTATACTTCTCTTCAAAGTTATCACTTCTGATATAATCTTCAAATAATTGGTGTGCAGATGTACCATGTCTACTTGCTTGAGTTGATATCTTATTTGCTTTCTTTTCACCAACTCTCTTTCTCCACTGTTTGATTGCTTTCTTATTTGCAAGTCCAGTAACAGATGTTACTGATGGGTAGTTGTTACCATCTGGTGTGGTATAATATCTTTTCCCATCTATATTTGTTGTAGGAAGTTTCTGAAAGTTGTAGTCTAATATTGTATGTGTCATTTTAATTTATCTAATCCATGTTTCTTAATTACTTGGTCTCTCTTCACTTCTGATGCAGTTCTAGTCTTGACTTGTTTTGCAAGTGCAGATTGTGGATGTTTATCTGCAACCTTATGTAATACTTCGTTGAATCCACCTTTACCACCCAAGTTGGTTCTATCTCCAGACTTACTAATAATCTGTGGTGCGGATACTCTTTTTTCTAGGTGGGGACATTCTTCTATGAATGCGTCTAGGTCTTTGTAACTCATGAAGTGTTCTTCCATTTCACCAGTTACAGTATTGTAAAACTCATATGTAGGCATTAATCTCTATCCTCTTTACTGAATATACTCCAGAAGAGTATCCAGATAGTTCTGAGGATAGGAAGTCGTTCTATGTTCATGATACTCTTATCCTCTTCTCTAGAGTCTCAATCTGTTTGAGTTGTTCTTTGGTGGGTTCTTTTATAGTCTGTAGTCTTTCTAATGCTCTAGACCTTCTTGCTTGTCTTCCACCTGTATGACTAAATTTTCTTAACTTCATGCTGTTTCTCTAAACCAATATGGTGTAGGTCTATTCTTCCATGTGGAGAATGAACCTTTGTCGTTGATATAATACTTTCTGTATGCAAGTATAGAACTTGTCATCTTATACTCTTCTGGCATACATTGTGGTGGTGGGTTCCATGTAACTTGTGGTATGTTGTCTGGTGCTTTTGCAAGTGGTACTCTGAGTTGTCTATCACTTGCATGTTGTTTACCATATCTATATGTGTACTCATCACATAATGCAACAAACAAGTCATAAAGATATCTGTAATGCATATGTGAAGACCTCACCCATATAGTTGATGGATGGTTCACCATTGCATTCTTATAAAGTTTGTGGGTATCTGCATAATCATCACCATCTAACTGACGATGTGCAGTAGATAACATTTGTGCAGACTCTAGTATCATCTTGACACAATGTTTGTCGTTGTGCATCTTAGCACATATAGTTGGATCACTGTCTAAATAAAATATATTCATAATATAATTATACTAGCAAAATAGGTTTTTGTCAATCAGAATTTTCTTGCATTTGGTCATCATATTCATTAGACTTCATCTTCTTGACTTTATCTAATTCTTTCTCAATTGCATTCTTCTCTGCAACTAATTCTGCAATACGAACCATCAATTCTCTGTTCTGTTTTTCCATTTCACGAACATTACCTTCAAGAATTTCGTAAGTGTTTGGCATTTCTCTTATCTCTTACTTTAAGTTGTGCTTGTATTATAACCTTCTCTTTCTCTGTAAAAACATCGATAGATTTAGGCCCCCAGACTGTTCCAAATCTCGTAAGTTTATCACATGCAGATAACATATTATTCCATACATCATCTTCTGGACAACCCTTCCGATCTTTCTCAAACAGTTTACGACTAAACCTTAATGATTTGGTCTTATTGTTTTCTGCATATTCGGCTATTTCCCTGCCGATTTCTGCCAGTTTTAACTCTCCCTCAGTCATATCATAATATCCCATTATATACTCCTTGAGTTAATTATAAATTGTTATCATTATACAAGAATATGTACCCTACAGTCAATTGTTTTCTGGAAATAAAGGAATAACCTTTGCACCTTTTTGTCTCTGTAGTTCTTCTTCATCTTGTTTTTTAATTTCTTCAATATCTTCTTCTAATTCTGAGGGAACTGGATAACCGAAATTTTGTAATAGTTCCTTGATATGTTGTGGTTCCATAAAGAGTTTATCAATACTGTCTTCATCTTGCCATTCAGTAAAGATATCTTCATTAGACTCTTGCATTATGGATTGTCTTGTTCTTAGGTAGGTATCACTGATAAGTGATAAATGTGTGATTGCTTTATATAATGACAACCAATTAGGATTTATATCCAATGGGTCGAGGTCTGGGTCGTCTGCATATGCAACTGATATCTTCTGAAACCAACCATCGTTTTGGGTTATGACAAGAGCAAGATCACCCTTGTTCATCTTTAAAATGTGTTCTGTCATTAACTTGCTAATGGATGTCCACTTGGGTAGACTGTTGAATTTGGAATTGTTCCATCTTTGTTGGTAGAATATTTGTCTTCATTCCATACACCATTTCTAGATAAATGTGCATATCCATTTCTATTCCACCAGTCTTCTAATTTGGTAACTTGTTCTAAACTACCACCAGTTACCATTTCATATTGTATTTTCATGTTCATAGATGATATTAGGAAACCATCTGCACATGATTGCATTTGGGTTAACCTTCCTGCCTGATACTCTCTTAGATAGTCGTCTGCATATCTCCAGTAGATAGTTCCTTTTGTTGAACCATCACCTTGTTTTTCAAACTCTTTCCAAGATGGGTTTGTAACTCCAGTTCTACTACTCCAGTTAGCTGCAGACATATGGCCTGGATCAAATGTCTCTGATTCTGGCCCTGTATTTTCAGCAACATTGTTTGCATCTGCAATTCTTGTTGCTTCGTCTCTACCATCTGTTCTTGTTGCACCTTTAGCACTACCATCATGGAATGTCCATGAATCACCATGAATTGAATTCTCATTGTGGTCTGGCCATTCTGCATCAGATGGTGAAATTACAGCATCACCTTGACGAGTATCAGTTAAAGTAAATGTACCAGCAGATGGAGAGAGAATTCCATTAGGTGCAGTTGCATCATCATCTGCCCTTTGTGTTAAAATTTTATCTAGAACAGTATAATCTGAACCAGACCTTAATGCTATATGTTTAGTAAATACTACTTCTGCATCATCTTTCCAACTTGGTGCTGCCATTTTTTAACCCCTTGTTACTTTTTTAACTCTATCAATCTGTTGATTGATAATTGCCTTTCTGTTTGGCCAATAGATGTATTCTTTATCCTCATTCTCCATAAGTTTGTAGAGTAGTGGTAGGATAAGTTCTTCTGCTTCTGCAAGACTTGATTTCAATTTACTAACTGCAACATCTGTTGAACTACCGATGTTTGATTTTGCATCTTCTAGTTCATCAAGTGCAGATGAGACCACTTTAGTAAGTACATCTACCTTACTATCAAGTTCCTCAATTTGTTTTACATTCACAGCACTCTTAGATGACTCTGCAACTTGTTTAAGGTCTTCTGCAATCTTCTCTTGAATTGCAGCTGCTTCACCAGTCTTAGTTACTAGTTCATCTTGGTCTACTGCCGTAAAACCGAAATCTAAATCTGCCATTTATTATTTCCTCTTAGGTTTTCTATTTGCCTTAGGTACATCTTTCTCATCGTCTTCCTCTGCTACTGTGTCGTCCACTTCTGGGGTCGCCTCTTCAAAGGAAGCACCACCAAACTGTTCAGTGTTAGTTGCACCTTGAGCCTGTTGTATCAATTGACTCTGATGTTGGGATTCTGCAAGAACTTTATCTCTGAGATTACCTATTGCAGTAAACTCTTCCGCCTTGAATGCACCCCTATTAGCAGCAGTGTCAATAATTGCAATCATAGATGTAAAATCTTGAAGATTTAAAAATCTTAATTGCATCGCATTTTGCTGTTCAGCCATAATTACTCCATTCTAAATGTGGTGGATACTGGAATAGTTTTGTACCCACTCTTAAATGATTAATTGACTCCTTACTATCCCAACTGGTTAAAGTTAATACCTTCATAACGACAGTTAAGATCACCCCCTTATCTTTCAAGTTGGTTTTTCAGTCCTCACTCACTCATTCTAAAAATTACCCCATCACCCTATAAAGGACTAGATGGGAATCTACTTATTGGATTAGGACTTGTACTTCCTACATCCACCTTTTTCTCTACTGGAACTTCCCAGTCTGGATTGGTACATGACCATTCTTTGCCTGGCACTTTCCAAGTAGAAGAATTCTTATCATATAAAAATTCTATTACCTCACTATTCTTTGGATCAAATAATTTTACTAGACCATAGATAGGGTCAAAGTGTCTTACTTCTGCAATGGTACTAACACCATCCCTATCATAAGTTACACTTCTCTCTAAATCTGTTACACCTAGTTTATTTGTTGATTCCATAGTAGTATTTATACTTATTTAGGTGTTAAGTCGAACCCAGCTTCTTCACAAACTTCTTTTGTGATGTTCTTAAATGGCATTTTCTTTTGTCTAATTTCATTTAAGAATTCTGCTTCTGATTTTTCCAAAGACCTTAAAGTATCCAAGAATATCTCTTCTCTCTTAGCAGGTTTTGCTTGTGAACGACCACCTTCTACCCAATACTGCATTCTTTTATAAACACGAATGAGTCTTTCTGGTGCCATATCCATAGCACCTGCTGGTGTATCTGGGTCTCCGATTACAAAATTATCTGGTAATCCTTCTGGTAAAGTGAACACAACTCTATCATCAAATGCAGCCTTTAAACAATAAACTACATCTGCCCTACCAGTAAACTGGGATAGTTGTGCAATTTGGTCTTTCTTACCTCTTAATGAGTTAACACCCTTAAGTATTTCTACAACACTTGGGTTTCTAGGTAAAGTATCAGCAGTCCATTTCTTAGGTGCAGAAGATTTCTTAGGTTTTTCTGCAACCCTTTTTGCTTGTTCCAAATCATCACTTTCGTCATGTTCTGTATCTGGGCCTGCAAGGATTTTCTCTTTTATAGAACCTTTTTCAATTGGTTCTATAACTGGTGAACCATTTCCATCATAACCGAAGTCTTCTTCTTTGATTCCATTAGAACCCTCATCGAGTTGTTCAATCATTTCGTTGACTTCTACCATTTGATCATCAATGGTTTTTGCTTTCTGTTTTTCTAAAGTTTTTTTGTTTAAGGAACCTTTAGGTCGTCCCCTTCCTCTTTTCGCCATAATCAAAAATCTCCGATATGTTCTTGCAATTCCATTAACCTATTCTTAATAAAGTAGTTGAGTAGACCACTTCTTGGTTTTGGATTAAAGTTCGCAAACTCTTCCAGAATTGCATCTTTATATTGTTTAGGTATATAGGTGAGATCAATAAGTGTTCTATTTCTCTGGAAGTTTCTTTCTACCTCACTGTCTTTTTCAACCAGTGGGTCTAATAAGATACCTCTTTTCTTTTTAGAAATAGGTCTCTGCCTAATACCTTCTACTATACAATCATCTTGACTTAAAACATTAGGAACTCCATCCCCTTTGTCTCCACTTATAATGTGGTTTGCAAGATATTCTGTTGCCTCATTATTATTTAGTGTGATAGTTTTTCTTGTTATTGGTGAATACTGTCTGACTTTCTTGTATCTCTGTAACTGTTGAAAGTCTTTATCACCACTAACTATCATAATGTTCTCAGAGTCCCCATATCGTTCACAGAGAACCCCTATAACATCATCCGCTTCACAACCCCATACATTGATATACTTGTATGGGAAATTGTCTCTCAGTTCGTCTCTAACTTTGTTGAGACACTCAAATACTAGATTCCAATCTAAATCAGATTCGTCTCTACCTTTTTTCCTATGTGCTTTATACAGAGGAAAGAAATCTTTTCTCCAATAATGTATAGAATCAGAGCAGAGAACTACTTCTCCAAACTTCTTAGTATATTGTTTTCTATAATTCGCAATTGATTTAAGACAGATATGTCTTACCAAGTCCTCAGAGATTGGGTCTTTTCCACCCCTAGTCTGAGCCATAAGTGATGCAATCATCACTTGAGTCAAGTCTATTAGTATCATTTAATTCACTTTCAATAATATAGTGTGTTGGTTTATTCTTCCTGTTGGAATGGACGATTTTGTGTTTATTTCATCCATTACTTTACTTAATACTATTTTACCACCTTTCTGTATTCTGTCAAGGAAATAATCTGTCTTGTTTCCTATCTTCTTAGTAGTTCCTCTAAAATTCTGTAATGTAGTTCCTTTGATACGAATTCCACCTCTATCCAGTGCAAGGTATCTAGTGATTTCTTTTGTCTTGGTATTGAATGCCCAGAACTCCATAGAACCGACAATCATTGTAGGGTCAAGTGATGTTAGTTGGTAGTCTGCATCACTCCACTTGTACTTTAGGTTCTTAGATTGTTGTTCTGCACTGTAAATCTTTTTCTTTCTTGGTTTTCTCTTCGATTTACCATCGGCATATTTCTCTATTGATTCAATAATATCTTCATGAAACTTTTTAAACTTTCTTAATTGTGGTTTAGTTAGGAATGAATATCCTTCTTTAAGTTGTGGGTCAGTACCATCTAATGCTTCTGTAACTTCTGCAAGATTAGGTCTAAAGATATCTGCAATCTTTAATGCAACTGGCCCAGATACTTTCAAATCTTGTAGATATGCAAATGTGTTAAAGTCTGATTTCATGTTTGTAGATTCTAATACACAATCTATTGCATAGTCTATCTCACCACTCAATACATTTGCTTTATTCTGTATTCTTTCTTGAATGGATACAAATGGTTTCTTAGGTTCGTATTTCCTTTTCTCTTTTGTAGTGTTAATCTTTTTAACGATACTATCGATTAATGGTTTAATCTTTTCTTCTACAGTCATACCACCCAAGTTTGGTGGTTCTGGAAAATCTGGGTCTGTTATACATGGGACTTGTCTTAACTCCATACGAGCAAGACTTGCTGTTGAATTAGGAATGTGGTCTGAATACTTTCTGACTTTATCAATATACTCTGAATGATACTCATTATGTTTCATCCAGTCTGCCAACCAACCACTTAGTTGTTCTTTTTTAGACATATAAGAGTACCATTGAAAACATGCATGGATGTTTCCTTGATAGTTTTCATCTGGTTCTGGCCCATAATGAATTTCGTCTATTGTCTTTTTTCTTCCCATAATAAATTAATTATTAATTAAGTATCATCTGAATAAAACAGATGGTCTTGGTGAACTGCCACTTGGTGATATACTTCACTCCAAAATGGTTTCACCTTCTTAGAATGATACCACAATGCACCCTCTGTATTATCCTTTGGTCTTTTAAAAATAACCGAAGTCGCAAGTGCATGGGATTCATTCCACGCAGTCATTTCATGTTCAAGTGGTTCATCTGACTTTCCATCGCAGTACCACGAGAACTGACATGAATGTAAATCAATTCTACCACTAGGGTAGTATTTTGTTTGTTTTACAACACCACAAATGGTGTTAGGGAATCTTGGGTCTTCTACTCTATTCAGAGTAACTTGAGCAACTGCAAGTCTTCCCTCTTTACTTTGATTCCTTGCCTCCCAGTATATATTTTCTGCAAGGCAACGAATCTCTTCTTCCGAAGCATCCAGAGCAAGTCGTTTAATTTCTTCTTCTCTCCGAATTTTTTCCAATTCTATATGTTCTTCAATTCGATCAATTTGTTCTTGTTGAATCTCATTCTCTGTTTTGATATTATGCGTATGTACTATTACTGCAAGAATCAAACCAGCCGTAAACATTACAAGTGCTGGAAATCTATCTCTCTTATCCATAGGCACCTCTTTTTTACAGTGTCGAATTTTATTTATCACTTTTAAGATTTTAACCTATCAAATAAGTTATTAAATTCTTAGCTAAAAAGAGTAATCCGACCCCATTTAGTATAATTAATGCCCTATCTTTCCATAATAAGGACACTACCAACCATAAGGCTACACCCACAATCGATAGAACTAAATCATACATTTCCAACCCTACAACACCTCTTAGGGACATTGCCATCAACACAAATGCAGATGCAATCCATTTAATATACCAGTCTAAAGTATACTTTGGTGTTGCAGATTTAAAAATCCTTTTGGAATTTTCTATTTCTTCTTTATTGAAGTCTCCTATTTTAACTTCTTTCGTCATAAGTCTTAGTCCATGCTGTAAACACTTCCATTGCTCTCTGTTTTGAGAGATTAAACTCATCTTCCAGTACCTTCGGGGCACCAAACATATTCATCAATCCACTTTCACGCAGAATGTCTAGAAAGATAAAAAACCTTTCATTTTCGGCACCTTTAGATGCCACATTATCACTTATCATAATTCTTCTCCTAATAAGTTGACTCTTCGTACTCTCTTATTTGAGAGTTGCTTGTTCTTTTTTGTCTCTTTCCTTGAAAGAGAATTAATAACTTCTTTTTTCTGTCTTGGTACTCTACTCAAAATATACCTAATGCGATTAAGAGGATAAGGATAAATTCATCGATTATCATTATTCCTACAAAAATCTTTACTAATAATAATTTCATACTCTACTCCAAAATAGGTGAGAATTGCATGTCGATTGATGATAGGGAAGGAGAGAGTTAAACCCATCTGTCAACCAGCACCTTTAGGAAATAATCCAATTTACATCTGCCATGTTGACATGCAATTCTCGTAACTGTTAATATTTCATATTGTCTTCTGCACAATAATTGTACTTCATATCGAAAGCAGTCTTGAACTCTTCATAAGTTTCAGCTTTACTTCCATAAATTTCTTGAACTTCTTCAAAACATGGATGTGAATCATCACAAAGATATCCCATATTGTTAATCTCTTTGATTCGTACATCCTTCCATTCTTGTGTTTTAAATCCTGCCATTACACTCTCCTTATGCTGCTAAATTGTCCCTATACTCACAGGCAGTTTTATTATCTACCCATTGTCCATTGTCAAGTTCATACTCAGACTTATATGAACCATCTTCCCTACCACCTTCTAGGGTAGGAATCCAAAATTCTCTTTGCCTAATGATACCACGAACATGATCCATCATTAAAGGACTTCCAAGTTTCTTACATTGCCAACCACGACCAACTGCAAAGTTCTCTTCAAAGATAACAGGTGCTTCCCATTCTTGACAAACTTCTTTGTCGTCTTCGACAACATCTACATCGATGATGTATTCCTTAGACATAACATCATCATACTCAATTAATTTCTTAATCTCAGGCACGATACGAATTCGTGCATCACGAGGATCAACATCTTCAACCACATAAGTGGAACCACCTTTAGGTTTCCAGTAATCATTACCCTCGCCAGGATTATCACAATTATAATTCTCTAGATATTGGGTTTGTATTACTAATTTCATATGTCCTCTCTTTTCAAATATTTTTCTATGTTTCCATTATACAAAAAAATGTACCCTAGAGTCAAATGTTCTCTGCTAAGAGTTCTTCCAAATCCCACTCTGCTTCATCTTTATCGTTATCAACAGACCTTTTTAAATCCTCAAATGGTTCAACCAAGTCGTAAATTGCAGACTCTAATTTGTTTACACATTCACGAACTTCTTTGATTTTCCACTCTAAATCGTCTTTATCGATACCATACTCTTCTGCATAAGACTCAACTTTTAAGTAAATATCAGAAGGTACATCGTTGTACTTAATCTCTTTAGTCTTTGCATTGACTAAACCAATAGCAGAATCAAGATTATCAGATTTATCTTCTAGTGCCTTGATTTTCTTTTCTAATTCTACTTTATTCATATATAAATCTCCTATTACAGAACCATTATACTAAAAAATGTACCCCTGTGTCAAGTTGACCTATGGGTACATATGATGATATCATCTGTTTTTCGTACCTAAATACAGATAGGAGACTGCTATGATTGGTGTGAATATAGGTGGCCCAAGAGGTGGGAAAGTCCGAGAAGAACAGAAAATCTGGGATTTTGTCAATGAATGTATAGATATTTTGGGTCTAGAAAAGTATGATTTTGGGTTAGAAATTATCGTTTCTAATCAATTTGAGGAAGGTTTCTCAGATGCTGTAGGTGCTTGTTATGGTGATACCGAAGAAATTGTCGTGGAACTTGCACGAAAAGATTGGGATGGTCAAAAGACTGAAATACTAAAAACTTTAGCTCATGAAATGATACATGTTCGTCAATGTGCTAAAGGTGAATATATGTATGAGAATCCCGCAAGGAAACATGAAGGATTTCTATTCGATCTCGTTATGGAAAGACTTATGTAATTTGAAGAAGTATTCTGCATCTAATAGGACTAATGGTTTAGTCCTATTTTTCTTTAAGACTACCAAAGGTTCGTAGTTTCCAGAGTTCTCACTTGCTTGGTCATATGCTGACCAGAGATTAACTTTCTCTTGGTTCTTACATTCAATTGAATATGGGAACTTCTCTCGTGCAGCTCTTGCCATGATGACATCCTCACCACCAGCACCCATTGAAGTAGACTTGATGTCTTCTGGATGAATATCCAATTCTTCTATGAGTCTCTCACGAGTCCACTTTTGTAGATTCCTACCTTTTGCTTTTGCACTTTGTGGTTTCATTCAAACCTTTCTCATAACCATCTTTCCATATGAAGTATACCATAGGTATTAATACTAACATATGAAACATTAAAACTTCAATACTCATAATCCCATTCCTATTTGAGTTCCATCAATCACTGACCATGAAATTATAGATGAAACTTCTATATCTTCCCATTTTTGAACATCTTGTCTCCAGACAATGATTTTATCTCCATCTGGATTTTGTTTTATATTGAAATGGTTAGGGATTCTATCTTCCCTTAAAGTGCATGGTGCAGTTATATTTCTTTCAGAAACTAAACTTCTGAAATCAATCTTCACCTCTGCAACTTTTAAAGTTTCTAATAATTTATTCACTATCATCAAATTCTTCCATTTGTTCAAGCAATTCTTCTTGGAATTCCTCTTCTCTATCATCCAACTGTTCACCACAAAATGGGCAATATTGGATAGGTAGTTCTTGGTTCCACTCTGTTTCTATATTTGCAACTCCATCGCAACTATAACAGTGAATTTCTTCTACTCTCTCAACTTCTGGTTCGTTCATTCGTTATCCTTAAGCATGTTTCCTAAATGTTGTTGTAGTTCTTGGAATCCACCAACATATGTTGTGGTTCCATCTATCACAAATTGAATTTGTGGGAAAGTCCTTGCAGTTGGAAATTTCTCTAGAAGTTCTTCTTTAGTGAAGTCTTCATTTAACATGAAATACTTATATTCCAGTTTTCTCATTTCACATAGCATTTTTGCCTTATCACAATAAGGACACATAGGTTTCCCATAAATCTCAACTATCATAACTTAAATCCTTTAAATGTGTCGTCTTCTATATCTTGTTTAATTCCACCAATAACATATGACTCAATCTCTGTCTCTTGTGGTGCGTTCTGTTGTCCTTTAGATGATAACCAGTGTTGAGTCCAAGGCAGTGGATTTGACCGACTGGATATATCATATATAGGTTTTAATCCAATTGCACGAAGTCTTTTATTGACTGTATAATCTACATACTGACTCAATAATTCTACAGAAAGTCCTATCATACTACCATGTGTAAACAGATATTCTGCCCATTCTTTCTCTTGTTGTGCAGCCTCTTCATACATCTTGTACACTTCATCTTCACTTTCTTTCATAACCTTCAACATAAGTGCATTCTTTTCTTGGTTCTGGAATGCTTTAATAATATGTTGAGTTATCCCCAGATGGAGATTCTCGTCTCTTGCAATCAGACTGATAATCTTTGCAGAACCTTCCATAAGTTTCAACTCTCCGAAACCAAAAGTACATGCAAATGACACAAAAAATCTTAAACCTTCCAGTATGTTGATACTTATTAATGCAAGATATAGTTTCTTGTAAAGTTCTTTCTCATCAGTTTTATATCCCAACTTCCATCTATTTGCGTAATCAATAAAATCATCATAAGTCTTAGTAACTGATTCTGCTCTTGCAATGATATGTTCGTTATCAATAATGGTATCAAATTCTTTTGTTGGGTCTGAGTAGATGTTCTTCATCATATAGGTATATGACCTACTATGGATTGATTCCATGAAGTCCCATGCAATGATACATGATTCTAGTTCTGGAATAGTACAAAATGGAAGTAGTGCAAGTGCAGGCCCTCTTCCTTGTACTGAGTCTAATAATGTTTGATACTTTAGATTACTAGTAAAGATATGTTTATGTGCTTTACTTAATTCGTTGTAATCATTTCTGTCCTTCTGGAGAGAAACTTCTTCTGGTCTCCAGAAGTAACCCAATTGTCTTTGTGTTAACTTGTCGAATATGGGATATTTAAAATCATCATATCGTTGGGTATTAAGTTCCTCTCCGAAGAACATTTTATTCTTTAGAAAATTGACTTTGTTTTTGTTAAATATACTCATTCTTGATTATGTCTTGGGTCTTGTTGTTGTTTCTTCTTTTCTTCTTCAAATCTTTTTAGGTCTGACCATCCACTCTCTATGTGCATACCTGCTGGTAATGGTTGTTGACTTTGTTTCTTACTCATATTTCTCGAATCCTTTACCACATGCTTTACCAGTTGCTGGGTCTGTTATACTAACATTTGCATAATACTTGTAGTTATTTGGGTTTTGTAAAAATTTACTTGCATGACCTCTTAGATGCATATCTACCGAACCACTACCATGATAAATTGATGGTCTTGAATCATACATCAATTGTGGAAAGTCTCTATACATTGGGCCATCTTCATGTAAATAATGTAAAAAGATTTGTCTTGCAGATTTTCCTACTAATCTTTCTCTCCAATGTATAACATTACTACCTTGATAGAATAATGCATCACCAGGCCATAAATCAACTGGAACTGCTTTCTTATGTCTTGACCTAAATGGTTTACCCATTGATAAATCGTATGCAGTCTTACCAGTTAATCCAGTAAAGTTGTGGTCTCCTCTTGCCCATATTCTCCAAGGCTTATTATCATCTGTATTAAATGATACTGGAAGTGTTGCACTGAATTCACATGATGGTCTATCAGAATGTGATAGTAATCTAGCATGTCTTTCATATGTTCTACCATATGAATAGGTTGGTTTTAATCTAAGACCAAATAGTTTCTCTATCTTCTCCTTATACATTAGAAGAAGTGTTTCACCATAGTTTGGAAATGGCATTCCTTTACTTACCCAGTTATCTAAGAATGCACCTTTATCATCGTAATTCTCTTGAATGATATGTTCTTCTCTGTAATATTGTTTTCTCTGTTCTTGGAATTTGAACATGTGCAAACAAAATTCTATATGTGATTTATCAAAGAAGTTTCTTGCAATATAGAATCTATTCTTACCTATCAAATAACCTTCTTTAGTTATTTCTGGTACATCTGGGTTATCTATATTGTCTTGTGGATTAAATATCTCTAGTTGTCTTTTCTTATCTACTACATCAAACTGCTCTTGATGGATGATTTGCTCTTCCATCATTTCATGATGTTGTCTTTCTCTTTCTCTTTCTTCTAAACTTAAATAAGAAAATTCTTCACTTTTTAAATTGTACATGCCTCACAATCCTCATCATCTATTTCTTCACCTAATGGAAGTGGTTCTGATGGAACCTCAATAATATCTTCTGTTTTACTATCGTATGTATTTTGATAGTAAGATGTTTTCCACCCATACTTATATGTATTCAACATATCAGTTGCCATTACAGATATGGGTACTTCATTGTTCTCATAATTCTCTGGATTATAACTCCAGTTACCACTGATAGATTGGTCAAAGAACTTTTGCATAACTGCAACAATTTTGATGTATCCATCATTGTCTTTCATATCCCACAATAGAGTATAAAAATTTTGTAGTCTTGTATATGAAGGAACTATTTGTTTCAATGGCCCTTTCTTACTTTTCTTGACTGATAAGAAATCTCTTGGTGGTTCAATACCATTTGTCTCATTTGATACCACTGATGAACTTTCAGATGGCATTTGTGCAGACAATGTACTGTGTCGTAACCCATGTTCCTTGATATCTTTTCTTAGTTTTTCCCAATCAAAGTTCAGAACATTTGGAACTATCTCATCAACATCTTTCTTGTAATGGTCGATAGGAAGTTTTCCTAAAGAATATTTAGTACGATCAAAATAATCACATTTACCCTTCTCTTGTGCAAGTTGATTAGATGCTTTTAATAAATGGTATTGGAAACTTTCTGTTAAATCGTGAACTAATTTATGTGCTTCTGGGTCATTGTACATTACTTTATGTTTTGCAAGGTAATGTGCAAGACCAATGTATCCTATACCTAAACTTCTTCTTGCAAGTGTAGATACTTCTGCAGCCTTGACTGGATAGTTCTGGTAATCAATTAAATTATCCAAAGCTCTAACTGCAAGATCACATACTTCTTCCATGTCTTCAAGTTTCAAACTACCAACATTGATTGCAGATAGAATACAAAGTGCAATCTCACCTTCACCATCTGGATGTTGAATAGGGTCTGTAGGTAATGTAATTTCTTGACATAGATTACTCATGTTAACTTTATCTTGGAATGAACTATGTGAATTTGAATGGTCTATATTCATGATATAGATTCTACCAGTTTCAGCTCTTTCTTTGAGTAAATCCATGAATAGAGTTCTTGCAGATATTTTTGTCTTAGGTACTGAGTATGCTCTTTCATACTTCTCATAGAGTTCATCAAACTCTGGAGTACCAAATGCATCATACAACCCTTCTACATCATGTGGTGAAAATAGGGTTATATCTTCATCATTTAGAAATCTCTTATAGAATAGTTCACTAATTTGAATAGAGTAATCTAATTTTCTTACCCTGTTGTCTTCTGTTCCTTTGTTATTTTTGAGAACAATAATGTCCTCAATTTCTTGGTGCCATATTGGAAAGTGGACAGTAGCACTCCCACCCCTAACTCCATTCTGAGTGCAACAGCGGACTGTGCTCTCGAATTTCTTGAGAAAAGGGATAACACCAGTGTGCTGAACTTCTCCACCCCTAATTTTAGAATTAATACCACGAATTCTACCAGCATTAATACCAATTCCAGCCCTCTGAGCAACATACCTACCAATAGCCATATCACTAGAAAAGATACTTGGTAAAGTGTCATCACTGTCCACAAGGACGCACGATGCAAACTGTCTAAGGGGCGTTCGTATACCCGCCATAATTGGTGTTGGAATGTTGATTTTAAATTGCGAAATTGCATCATAATATTTTTTAACATAAGTTAACCTCGTCTCACTAGGGTAGTCCTTAAACAATACTGCACTGATTAACATATACATGTATTGTGGACTTTCATATAATTTTCCAGTAGACCTATCTTGAACAAGATACTTGTCTACTACTTGTCTTAAACCAGCATAAGAGAATAAGAAATCTCTTTTGTGGTTCATATAACTGTTAAGAGTATCCCACTCTTTTTCAGTATAGTAATCTATCAATCTACTATCATAGACACCAATCTCTATATTCCTTGCAACTATATCTTTAAGTGCTGGGTATATTCTACTATCTTTCCATTTGGTATTAAATACATCCTTTCTTATTGCAAATAACAATAACCTTGATGCAACATACTGATAGTTTGGTGTGTCCAGACTGATTAGGTCTGATGCTGATTTAATTAGGGTTTGTTGAATCTCTTCTGTTGTGATTCCATCGTAGAATGATAAGTTTGCACTCATTTCCACTTGTGATGCAGATACACCATTAATACCTTTTGTCGCTGCATCCACCATCTTGTGGATTTTTTCTATTTTTAGTGGTTCTTTACTTCCATTCCTCTTTATGATACTGATTCCATTTGTTGTCATTTAGACCTTACTCCAATTCTTTATTGCAAGTGTTAATTGTAATCCTTGCAATGTGTTCCTTTCAATAATATCAAGTGGATTTAGACCACTCAATACCATGTCATTTATATCCTTTTCTTCAATAGTTTCTGGCCAGATACAAACTTTATATCCAAGTTCTGCAATAGAATTCATCTTCTTGATGATTTCTTTATTTCGAGGTTCGTTATCAAATACAATAGTAGTATTCGTTTTTGGAATCTCGTTTGTTATCTTGGAAAAGTCTGAACCCGCAACTGCAATACAGTTATCCAGAAATAGAGAGTCAATAGGGCCTTCGACAACATAAAGAGGTTTGTTGAAATCGATTTTGTTAAGTCCGAATATAAATGGTTTATCATCGTCAAATCTTAGTGTTAGGTATCTCAGTTGTGAATCGTTTAATGCCCTGCCTGTAACTCCAACAAGGTTTCCTTGTCGATCTTTAAATGGAAATACAAGTCTAGGGTCGTTTCCTAAAACTCTCCTATTATACTTATAATTCAAAGAACTTAGACTCTGGGAATTTTCAACAAAATAGATGTCTTTCCAATGTTTTTTTGGAATATTTCTTCTCATCAAATAAGTGAGAGAAATTTCATTGTCTTCTGCTTTAGTATACCCCTTTAAAGGGTCTGATTTAAACTCTGGTTTAAAAGACATTTCTGGTAATGGAGTCTTTCTTTTCTCTCTGCGACCAAACTTTTCCATTACCCACTGTTTATATAAGGTACTGGAATGTTCTTCTAGGAATTTGCCAAGACTGGTCGAATGACCACAATTATGACACTTAAAGACATAAGAATCCTTATACACGAAATGATAACCTCGTGCTTTAAGCTTATCCTTCTGAGAATCCCCACAATAGGGACATGAATGATTTAAGAGCTTATCACTCTTCCACTTAGAATTCTTAAATCTAGGTGCTACTAGTTTAAGATACTTTTTATCAATCCACAAAGACATAATATTATTATCTCATAGAAAGTGGATTTGTCAAGTAGATTTATGTCCTCTCTCAAGACATAACGACTAAGACATTGGATTTTGGGTCTATTTTTTAATTATTTCTGCACCAACGGCTGGTTGGTCTTTGATAGTAACATTTCTGTAGTAAACTACCACTTCTTGTACTTCTCTGATGTATCTTCGTAATTCTTGCATGTTCATTGCCATTAGTTCGTAATCTGCAACTGTCATTGCAACAAATACCACATCACCAGAGTTCATTTCTTTCATTTCATCAATGAATTGATCTAGGTAAGTATATCCTTCTGGCCAATCTGGGTTCTCTTTCCCATTTTTACAAGAACCATCCTCGTTCTTTTCTCTTTTACCAGTTTCCACATCTTTTACACATGGATTGGATATAACTGCTTCTGATACCACATACCAATGTGGTTCACTCAACTCTATGTTTCTAGGCATAGTAGGTTGAATGATTTCTATTTCT
>VTLG01009223.1_pt1 | contig 76814 bp, 95 predicted proteins | sample 4694571 | NCBI WGS metagenome assembly VTLG01 (sample SAMN12604809, study PRJNA352737) | marine metagenome | biome: ENVO:00000447; feature: ENVO:00000209|ENVO:00000569|ENVO:01000036; material: ENVO:00002151; isolation source: viral sequences binned using virsorter ...
AAGGCGTGATTGTAGGCTTACATGCTAAAGGCGACGCCCGAACTGATACCAGCGGGTTTGTAGTAAAGGCTTAATAAATAAATTGGTGGGATGCGTATACCTAATCACGCATTAAAGGAATAAAACAAATGGCTGATTGGATTGGTAGAAATATTGGTATCTATTATGGGAATCAAATGGTCAAACATATCGAAAAAACTACAGTCACAGCAACAGTTGAATTAAAAACAGTATATGACGGCAACATCAAGGAGGAGGAAATAGATTTTAACGACTTAATAAAGGGCGATCAAATAAAAATATTGAATCTTAAATTAGTAAAGGAATAAAGGACAAACACGATGGGATTAGATATCACAATAACTAGAGAAGAAATTCTTTCACGAGATATTAAAAAGGGCGAAACATTAATCAAAAGAAATTTTATGTATGAGGCAAAAGGATGGGAACTAGGCCAATTCTTAATTGACACTTTTGACCTTGACAATTGCGTATCTCAGATAATTGAACCCGAAGAGGCTTTAGTGAAAGTTAAACAGGAACTTAAAGACTTAGAGTACCAACCCACTCTAGGTGGATACAACAACATAAGCCAAGAATGGGTTGATGGATACGAAGAAGATTTGAAGAGCATGGTGAAAGTATTAACTGAGGCTGTAAACGAGGAACAGAAAGGCATGTGGGAATGGGAGTTATGGTGGTAAATATGAGTGAGACATTTAACACAATAGATAGTTTCCTGATGAAAGACACTCTGTACATCCTTCAAGTGGATGACATGATTGGATTCTATGACCAGATGTATGGGTCAGGTAGTTACGACAGATTAAACAAAGAGGAGAAGGAACTCTTGATAGACAGGGTTAAAAGGAATCTATCCTATGGATTAGGTGAGGTTTGGTCTGATTATATGCGAGAGTCAATTCAACTAGCAGAGGAACAGAACGAGTGGAACAATGGGTAACTTCAAAGGGGACTATACATATCCAATAAAACTTATTGGAAACATAACAGCGTACCAAGGCAACAAGGTTGGCAGTAACAACTGGTTGAACAAACTCTACAAGAGAGTATACGAACTAGGTACTACTGAAAACAGTTGGGAAGAACCAGTTCGTATTCAACTTATTAGTGATGATAGACAGTTGAAAGACTTACTGGAAAGAGTAAAGGGAGACATTACTGTTAGTAGTGTTGAATTTCCTATGAATGATGTTCCCCCTATGCCTAAATGCAATGGAAACTTTAATCCATATACAGGAATTATTACGCACGAGAAGGTATGTGAATTACCTGTACATCAAGAAGGAGTGCAACTGTCATGGGTGAGTTAAACAAATACAAGGTTTCCTGGCTCAGAAGATACACTGAAGAAGGAACAGTCGAGGTAGAGGCTAGTAGTGCTGACGAGGCAGGAGACATAGTAGAAAAGAATATGGGGGACTATGAAGGTGGCATGTACTTTGACGAAGATGGAGATGAGATTACAGAGGTACGAATGGTCTTTGAATAAAGACTTGCATAACCGTAATCTAATGAGACAATTAATATAGAAAAGGTAATAGTGAGATGGAAATAACTGAAGAAAAGTTTCAAGCATATGTAGATGTTCAGATGGGTGGACGTACAAACATGTGGGACACAGTAGCAGTTGCCAGACTCAGTAGAAGGCGAATAAACCATAAAGAGGCTTTAGAGGTAATTAAGAACTACAACGAACTACACAAGCAATATCCTAATGTTAAGTGTGGTGCGTGTGAAAAGGATGAAGAGAATGCCTAATTTTGATGTAACAGTAATAAAGGTATTCGGAGCATCTGCGGTCAATACGATAACCGTAGAGGCAAAGGATAAGTATGAGGCTAGAGAATTAGCCAAGGATGCGGATTGGACTTCTATCTACAACTCAATGACTCAGAACAATCTTACTGACTCATATGAGTTTGCAGAGATTGCAGTAGATGGTGAGGTTATAGAGTCAACGAAGTTTAACGCTGAACTACTAAACGAGGCAGTCAGCATGTTAAAGGAAGAAGTAATCAATGAGTAAGTATCAGTATCTGGTAACCGCACATAGTTGGATAATTTCAACGATGGCTCCTACCTATGCTAAACCTTTAGAAAAGAACTTTGCTAGGAAAGTCCACACACTTCTGATTGAACACGATAATGCAGATGAAGTTAAGGACATTGCTATTAGGGCATTGAATCAGAAGGTTGATGACTTCTGTGAGTTCTTACCAGAGAAGGTAGCGAAACGTAGGAAACCTTTACGAAACAGGACTAGCGGTGAGTTTAGACGAATAAACAATCATCTGATGAGTAATCCTTCAGAGGACAACATTAGGGATAGGGCTGTTCGTTTTGACATTGGATTAATTCTTACGTTGCCAGTAGACGGTGTATATGAAATACAAAGTCAGAATACTGAACTGGTTAATGATAAAGACTACGAAACAGATGGCGTATTACGAATAGCACTAAATGATTTAGCACATGAACAAGTAGCAGTATAAAGGGATTTAAGATGGCAAAACTACTAAAAGGACTACCCAAAGAGTTTAAGAGCATGGTGGAAAGTGATTATGGTTTTCTACGGTTTGATGCAGATGAAGTTCAAGATGAATGGGACTTGGGTAGCAAAGCATTAAAGGAACTGGAAGAAAGAGCATTATTCGTTTGGAAGTTTCCAATGGCTGATAGCTGTGCCTACTATGAAGTAGTTAAGCTAAAGCCGTTACAACTCAAGTGGATTCCTTTTGGTGACCAACATGAAGCTCCTGATTATGTTATTCGGGGACTACAGACTAAAGATGTTATGCAAGAGATGACATGGCAAACAAATTGGGATAGAGCAGTCGCAAAGGCAAGGGCTAGTTAATGACTACTAAAGAACAAATAAAAGTAATAGGGACTATGGTCTGGTGTCAGGCATGTAAGACAGTCGTATGGGCATTGGATTCTGACTTTGGTGACCTACGAGGCATCTTTAATATGCTAAGGCTACCCTGTCGTCTTTGTGGTGAAGAAGGAAACTACGATGGCTATAGTGCTAATACAGCACATAAACAAAGCTACGACACCTTTGATGGGTGGTCAACAATGAAAGCATTAGCAGAGGATGAAGGAATCGAATGGAATCCAAGTCCTGACAATACCTGGAGATAGTAATGGGACAATATTTTAATATTTTTAATTTAGATAAAAAAGAAAAGTTGAACCCTCGTTGTTTTGGTGAGGGACTAAAGCTAATGGAATTTGGTAGTGACTCCTTGGGTGTTCTTACAGGACTGACTCTTTTATTAAGACAGAGTTCTGGGGGCGGTGGGGGAGACTTTAATTCAGTTCTTTACTATGCAAACAAAGAGAACTTTACAGACTTACGCTCTACTAACGAATTACTAGGTTCGTGGGCAGGAGATAAAGTTTCTATCATAGGTGACTATGACGATAGTGAAATTTACGATGATGGGTCTTATAAAGACATAAGTCACGAAGTAATTGAACTACTTGAAACAGATACGTTTGTTAAAGAGAGACGAGATAGTAGGACATGGGCATTCCCATGTTCATGTAATGAAAAGGAATAGACTATGGAAATGCATGAGAATGACCCAACTAGAATGCCAACCCTAACAAAAGAGGAAATAAACAAAGCTGAGTTCTTTAGTGTCCCTAGTGACTACTCAGACCAAGTCATAGATTGCATAGTGGATGCATACGATATAGATGATTTAACTGACTATGTTAAGCATAGCTTGAAGATGGAATTCATTAAAAGCAAAAGAGCCTTCAGAAGAGCATGTCATAGCTACGAAGAGATATGGGGTGAAAGCGAATAATTGATAAAAAATAATTTTTATAAAAATGAAAAAAGAATTTCGTATACAGGTAAGAACCGAAGTCTTTGAAACCTATGTGATAAAGGTTAATAAAGAATATGGAGACTCACCTAAAGATGATGAAGAGGCTTTAGAGATTGCCCTATCTAAACTAAATGAGGCTTACGAAAGTGAGACTAAGGTAGGAAACTACGAAGTCTATATAGAAGAAACACTTACAGAGTTTGGTGGATTTACAAGTATTCAAGATGGGGATAACAAAATACTAGGGAAGTTTAAACGTCGTGAACTGTCAGACCAAGAGGATATTTCCTAACAAACAAATGGCAGACCGAGAGGCACATCTTCATAATCGGGACTTGTTCCGAGAGGATGGGGAGATGACTTCTTACCCTTGTGCGTTTCACAAAGGATGGCATCTAGGGCATCCAAAGGATTATAAGGACAACCCTGTAAGGAGAATACACCAACTACTGGATGAACTAGGGGAAGACAATGGCGACTATAGAGAGTAAAGAAATAGTAGATGAACTGATAGCAAACGATGGTGAGTATAGAGATGACCCACCTGTTTATTATATTGTTCAGTACGACACGATTGAAGGGAAAACTGTCTATGCTATCTGCTACAGCGAAGTAGATTTACTAGGTTGCCTAGACTCTCCTTACTGTACGAATCAAAAAATGTTATTCAGAAGAGGAGCATTCTAGTGATAGAGATAAGGGAAAATGTGGTTTCTGAGAAGTGGTGTGCGGATTGCGACTATAGGGGAACAGCAGACTTGTATGACCTGGATATGGATGAATACTTTTGTCCTATCTGTGAGGCACATGAAAACTTCTTTAGCTTAGAAGTATGGCAAGAATTAGATTCGTTTTATGAACTTAACTGTCCTGACAATCAAGAATTTCTTGACTGTGAACTATACGATAATGAAGAACATCAAGATTGGATTATTAGGGAATTTGATAAACGATTCATAGGAAGAGTCTATCAACCAACGCTACCTTGTACGGAATACACAATTCAAGAAGGGAAACCTGTTTCACAGTTTCCAATGGGAAAAACGAATAAACGAGACTAAGCAGGGGAATATGAAGTCACTCTTAAAAACCCACTTAGCCTCATAAGGATAATAACAGGACAGATAAGATGGGAAAAGACTTAGTAGAGATTCCAAGTAAAACAAGTGGAGACACTTACAACATAGTCCTAGGACAGGATTATCGTATCTATTGCACCTGTAAAGGGTGGAAGTTCAGTAAGCCTCCAATTAAAGAATGTAAACATCTCAGGGAACTGTTTGGCGTAGAAGGAAAGAGCGTTCTATTAGAACTTCAGTCCCCTACTACCAGTAGGAATCCTGATGATAGGTGTGTACTTAGAGAAGTCGTCATCTAGTTGACAAGACGTAATTCAGTGATACGATTGATATAGAGATACAAGGGTACATATATACACAGATGAATCGAGTAGAACAATATAAACGGATAGCAGGGATTCTAATGACAGACATACTAAATAAAGGAAACATAACTAGAGTAGAAGACCACGGTACTGTTGTTGTTGCGTGGTTAAAAGAAGAGAGCGGTAAAGAAACTCCTGTGTACTTTGACCACAGACAGTTTCAAAACCTAGCAGATGCTTATGGCAATACCCTTCTTCTTGAAGAATTTGTATATGACGGTGAAGTGTTATGGACAACAAAGGATGTGGAGTAATGAGTAATACTTCAATTGACTACTACATCTACAGAGCATGTAGTGACGAGTTCTATACAAACACAGAAGGAGAGATAAAAGTATTTCAATCAAAGGATGAAGTACACAACTTTCCAGTATGGAAAAACGAGAACTGGAATGAAGTCTGCTGTGTATTTCCATTACAAGTAACAAAAACTTTTAAACAATCTAAAAAAGATAAATATGAAATGACTGTAGAAACCAAAGTGGAGTGGATATAGAAATGAATATCAGAGACAGCTTAGATTTCTGCAACATATGTGAAACCGATTTTGAATGTACTGAACAGGTTTTTGGTGAGGGTAGTGAGTTAGTAGTGCTAACTACTGACGGACGCATCATAGAGAAGTCCAGAGTTGAAGATGGGTATACCGCTGTGTTTGATGTAGAGGATGAACCGTATCGAGGTGTTTATTGTCAATCATGTTGGGATGAACTAATGGAACTTGAGCATAAGTTATGGAAAGAAAAGTATGACAAACGAGGAACATCTCGATTGTTACTGTTCCCAACAGATACTGTTTCCACGAAGAAGAGTAGGAGTAATGAATGAATTTCCTAGATTTAAATAAAGAAAGTCACATAGCCCTCTACGACAAAATTGTTAATGATGAAATTGATATACACCGATGCCAGTTTGAGGACGAGGAAACTAAATGTCCCATGTTTGAATTGGCTGATGAACCAATGCATGACCATGAATGCATGACACAGAAATGGGAAGGGTTCAAATCCTTCTGCGAATTACAACCAGTAGAACCAGTAGAAGAAGAGTAAATGACTATACAAGATAACGTCCTCAGCGGTGAAGGAAGTGATGTTATTTGTAAGTGCGGAACATTCTGTAATAAAAGAATCTGCCCTTGCTATAACGTCCTCTGTGATGACGGTATGTATAGAGAGTGTTTAGACGATTGTGAATGTAAGTGTTGTGGATAAGGAGACAGATTAATGTCACTCATAGTTGAACTAATCAAGGATGAACAAGAGTACATCACAGCAAAGGTAGAGACTGAATGTCCTATTTGTTATGAGTGGATTCATCAGGTAGGAGTCTTTGAAAAGAATAATGAATACGAAACTGGCACATGTGTAAAAAACATTGCATCAGTTTGCCAGTCATGCGGATGGAATGAATACAGCTAATGAAAACTAAACAAGAGATAGAAAAACTAAATGATGATGAGTGGTTGGACTATCACAATTCCTTAGTGGAAGAGATGAAAAACTCTGATGATTACAAAGTCCATGACCGTATCGAGAAAGAGTTAGAACTCCTGAGACAGGCTTGGGTAAAAAGAAACGGAGTACAGGAAGAACAAGTTATAAGAATAAGAAGACCGAGGTATTAAGTATGACTATTAGTAGCAAGGACGACATAGTAGACCACGAAACAGATGACAGTTGGGATGGCACAGTAGAAAAGGTTATACCTATTACTGGCATCAAGTATGTGATTTACGTTCTGTGGGGAGAGAAACCTGAGACTCCTGAGTATCAGAAGTACGGATTCAACACTATGGATGAGGCGAGAGCGTTCATGTGCGGTATCTCAGAGGCTGATGGATGGTTTGGATGGTTTGCTAGCTACAGTGCTGAGACATTTGGTAAGGATAATGATTGGAAGGCTAGCACTGAAGAAGAGTTTAGAGCCGACATTATAAATGAATACGATTTTTAATAAAAAAATAAAAGTAGGAAAAAACTAAATAAGGAGAAGAAATGGTTACTACTGAAGAAGTGAGAGAGGATGTACTAGATGAGACAGTTAACTGCCTAGAATGTGGCAGTACGCTGACATGTCCATCATGTGACCCTCAAGAGTTAACAGCGATAGACAAAGACATGAGAAACCTGGCTAGGTCAGCCTCTACAAAAGAAGCACGATTCTTAGTAGATAACTACTATGTGGCACAGAAAAATAGAATTCGGGCTTCCAACCAGATTAGAGCATGTAAAGAAGATGGTGAGTCTGCAGAACTTTTGCAGGTGAACCTGAGTAACTTTAAGTTTGCTGAGAATCAGTTGTTTAAAATCTTGGATGAGTACAGTGCCAACCAAGAACTTGGGCAATGGGCAAGGTCCATTCATGGAGTTGGTCCAGTGATTACAGCAGGGTTACTTGCTCATATTGATTTGGACATAGCCAAAACCCCTGCGGGTATATGGCGGTTTGCAGGACTCGACCCAACAGTCATATGGAATAAAAGTGAAAAGCGTCCTTGGAATGCTCAACTAAAAACCTTGTGCTTTAAGATTGCGTCTTCCTTTGAAAAGGTACAGAACAGCGATAAAGACTTTTACGGTCATCTCATGGCTCAGAGAAAAGAGTATGAGATAAGAAACAATGAGTCAGGCAAGTATGCCGAGACTGCTGAAGAAACTCTAAGGACAGGTTCCTATAAGAAAGAGACAGTGGCTAAGAAGGCTTATGAGTCAGGCAAATTACCTGATGGTCAGATTCGTATGAGGGCTTTGAGATGGGTAGCTAAGTTATTCCTGTCTCATTACTGGCAAGTAGGTTACGAGATAAAGAATAATACGGCTCCTGCCAAGCCGTGGGTAATTGCAATAGGTGGTCATCAAGACTTCATTGCACCTCCGAATTGGGAGAGCAGAGGCTAATAAAAAATAATAGGTGGAGTGAGCCACGTCTTCAGATGTAGCATGCAATGTGAGTGAACCATGGCTTGAGATGTTACCTGATGAGGAAGTGAACCAACTTCTCAGATGTAACAAAATATGAGAGTGAACTCTACCTATCTATTAAAGGACAGACATGGATTTAAAAAAGTATTTAAATTTAAATAAAGAAAATGAATCAGTTGGTTCGTTAGAAGTTCCTACCTGTTTGGAAATGGTATCAGCACAGAGTGGGGGCAGAGGTAGGCAAGGAAGCCTACTCCCATGTGGAACAATAAAGTACGGAGTAACTTGGTACTGTGAGATATGTGTTGAACATCCTCTCATGCAACGAAACCCTAGAGATTGGAAGACATTAACAAAAGAGGACTATAAAGTGATTACTGGTGAACCAAGAAAGCTACCTGGAATGACTACTACACCTAAAAGAGGTAAGCCCAAAGGTAAAAGAAACATGACTCCTTTGGAACGTAGAGCAGTTTACGCTATGGTGAAAGAAGGAAAAAGTATAGATGAGGTTGCCAGTGAAACTGGTTATCATCATTCAACTATACGAAGAACATACCAGATACTAAAGGAAGAACTTAATCCAGAAGAAGTATCCATTGAAACCAAAACTGCTCCACAAGAAGTACCTTATGGAAATGATGGAGTGGATTATGCAGGGTTCATCGAGGACTGTCAGTATCTAGCTAAATACTATACTGAACTGGCTGAGATGGCATCAAAGATAGAGAAAATAGAAAAGGATAGAGAGACTGCTGAGACTTACGCCAATAAAATAAGGGGCGAGGTCAATAGAATAAAGAACGAGTTTATGTCTTTATAAGGTAAAAATCATGTATTATGGTTTTTACTAGCCGATTTGTATGATGTTTCAGTACATATGAGCGAACCATTGAGAGCGATGTAATAGGAATTATGAGTGAATAAAGTATGAGTAGTACCTGTTCTATATGTGAGATAGATTTAGAAGAGTCCTATGGAATCTTGATAGGTCTTGCCCTCATTGATAGAACAGGTCATCATGAATTACTGGCTAATGAAGACCCCTCACAAATTATCTGTGAGTCCTGTTGGGAAGAAAGGGAAGAGGAAATGTCTACCCTGCTAAAACTAGCGTAAAAAATTTTTTCCCCTGCGACTTGCATACACGAATATTAATGATACAATTGTTATAGAAGAGATTAGAAATGTGATGAAAAGGATAACACATAGATGGCTAATTGCTGTGAAAACATAATAAAAATATGGTCCAAGGATAAAAATTTACTCGAAAAGATTCAAGACGAAGTGCGTGAGGATTTTTTGGAAGATGGGGAGACAGTAACAATACTGTTTAGTTTCACAAAAATATGCCCTATACCCGAAGAGCCTGGTAATCTGAGCCTTTGGACCGAAAAGAACTGGGGAACAAGTAAGCGACCAAGCTATGTAGATATGGAATATGAGTGGGATGACGAAGACTATGTGGAACTAGGGTACGGTAAAGGGACTCTTACTTACAAATTCAATAGTGCATGGAGTCCCCCAGAAGGTATCTATAGGACACTAATAGAAAAGTATCCTGAGATAAAAGGAAACATCTCATGGTTCTATAACGAGCCACAAATGGAGTTTGCAGGGTATTTGAATAGAGATATTGAAAAAGAAGAGGAAAGAGAAGGATAGAAATGGTAAATAAAAAGAACGAACAAACAACCGCACAGTCTTTGGGAATTGAGGTTAATGGAGTACAAGAAGGCATAGACTTCAAAGTAGATGTTAATGAGACTTCAGAGATTGATAAAGTCTTTGATGAGTATGTAAGAAACGATATGGCTATTGCAAAACTCAAAGAGGCTAACAACCTCTTAAAGCCGACTCTAACAGAGTTAGTCTTACAAGAAGAAAACAAAGAATACATTCGTAACGGATTAAAAGCACAGATGGTTACTGTTAAACCATCTAAGGCATTAAAGACAAGAGCCGAAGTGTTAGCCGTTGTACCTAAGAGATACCATTGTCAGATTCTTAAAGACAAGTTAGGTAATACACATCTCAAGGTGGGTACGGCTCCTAAAACGAATACAGTTACTGACGTAACTATTACAGAGGGTTAAACGATGTCAAAGATAGTAGACCTTATTAATGAGTGGGCAGATAACTCAGAGGTCGATATCCTCTTTGTGGGGGGCAGTCTTACTAACTGTTCAAAGGAAACACGAGAACAGGTAGAGAGATATGCCCCTGCTATCTTAGGAATCACGGATGGTCACTGGAATGATGACCGTGTAGCTATTGTCTACGATGAAGATAAGATGATTGAAATCATTGCAGAGGATATGGAACCAAGCGGTGACCCTGATGACCCTGATGATGAATACAACAACCCTTTCTTTTTAGCGAGGGAACACTTTGACTTTAACTTTAAAGGTGGGTGGCACGGTGAACACACACCTATCTTTATAAATACATTTGCGTGGGAGTTAGAACTAGATGAGCATAACGGAAATGGCTCGGAGTCTGACAGCGGTAGCAAAGACAGGAGCAAAGACTAACATAGAAAATGAGAAAGTTAGTAGACTAGCCCCTGTAGTTATCATGGCAGTAAACAATACAGATGAAGTTAAGATGGCAAAGATTAAGATGCGTGAGGGTGTAGACCTTAATAAAGCATTGCAGTCATGCCTAAAACATTACAATGCACATGCCTATTCTTTTGTGAGAGAGGGACAAGGAACTGAGTTCGTTGAAGCTCTTTTCTTAGCAAGAGGAGATTTCAATACATTAAGTATTGAAGATAAGTATAATGTGCTTTCTCTTCATACAGTAGCTAAAGGACTTCCTTCTATCTTAACTAGTAGAGCGATTGTTGAGGTAAAGGAAGAAGGTAGAATACTGAATGATTGGGAAGATTATCCAACTGACGAAGAGTCAGAATTTTATATAACGGAATGGTAAATGGAAAAAACATATGAATGCTCCACATGTGAAATGGAGTATCCAAGGGGACGAATAATATTTTATTGTGATATGGAGAATTGTGAAGAAGAAGGATGTGAACATGGAGCGATATGTGGAATGTGTGTCATTACAAAATCCCCACCTGGGTCCTCAGTAAACATGGAAGCTATATTAAGTATTTTATAAAAAATAAAAAATGGAAGAATTACAATCAAAATTTGACGCTAAGATTCTATCGTTACCTACTAACGAGGAAAATTATTTCGCTATCCTACATATAGGTAGTCCTGTTGGTAATAAACAGTTCGCCTCATTCTTAGGGTTTGCGATGAGAAAAGAAGATGACGATGGAGTCTACTTTATGATACTGGAAGAAGAGCAACCCGAAGATAACTATCCTGTAGTTATGATGGCATTCCATGAGGATGTAGTAGAGGAAAGTGATATTCCTTGGGAAGTGTTCAGAGATAAGATGGACGGTAAATTTAAAACTGAATATGCATAAACCTATTGTAACTATTAACATAGAAAAAAGTTGACTATCGGAAAAGAGTTAAATACAATTCTTAAATTAACCATATAGGCTTACACAGTAGGAGTTAGATGTTAACCAAAATGGCTGACCCAAGAGAATTATGGGAAAGTTTGTGCGGTATATCAGCTAGAGAAACCCCCTTCTCTACCCTAGGCGATGTGAAAAGGTATCTGGAAACAGTGGTAGTGAAAGAAGGGATAAACTCTTTTGATACGTCGCCATTTGATTCTCTCAGTATTGATGAACTTTCGGAGATACTGTGGAGACATCAGCTAGCAGTCAACATAGGCTAAGCTAGAAAAAATCCCAAATTAATAGAGTGTAAGAATTCACATAGTTTGAGTTGCTTAACAGGCTTTTTAAGGTTACAATTGTACTAAGGAAAGCCTTATGAGAATCAATGATTACATGTGGAAAATAAAAAGAAGGAAACCTTCTTGCAACAACAAGATAATGTTTCAGACGTTAGCTGATGCACAGGTTGAATTGGCTAACTATAAAAAGAGGGTAGTGCTTACCAATATGGAAGTTTACTACTGTCCCAAACATGATGCTTATCATTTGGGGCATGAAAGTAGATACCCAAAAGGATTCTTTGAAAGACTTCTACAAGGTAGAAAAGGAAAGAAAAGTAATGAGAGCCAATGAGAAGTTAGGTAATGTAGTAAAAATAGGCTACTTAGAAAGACCTACAAAAAAAGAAAAGGTTGCTCCTGAGTTACCAACACTTCATCTCGACATGACTGATTATCGTGAACCATCAGTCAAACGAGCATTAAAGAATGTGTATAACGAAAGTAAAGCCCATAGGAAAGAACGACCTAGTAGATACGGAACTTCTTTTATGGAAGGGTTCTTTAACGGATTCCGTGATGTTTTCGGATGGTTGTTTAAAGGTTTTATATTTTTGGTATTCGCATATTTTGGATACTGGATTTTGGAGAAGATTTTTTAGTATGCCTAAGTTTTATCATTACACAACACAAGAACATGGCAAAGAAATAGAAGACTGTGGATTCATCAGAACTGGCGAATCTAATGTCACTATGGATGGTACAGGTGGACCTGATGTTATATGGCTATTTCCAGACAGAATAAACGAGACTAAGGATATTCCAAATATGTTATATGCCCCTCTATATGAAGAGGGAGAGTTAGGACCAGTTCCTGTTGGAGTTGCAGTTCCAAAGGTAGAAATGGAATATTCAATTACACTTGAGAGAGAAGAAGTAACTCGTGCAGATAAATTTATGAAGAAACATAATGCAGACTCTGTTTGGGTAAAGACACTGGAACAATCTGGTGGACGTAAGTTTAAACAACAATACGTTATAGAAAGAAATATATTAGTAGAAGAGTGCGATAGTGTTGAGTTAAGAGCAGATTTAATGAAGCCAATGGCTATAGATAAGCTAAGGAGAAGAATAAGCAGTGGTTACACTAAATAATACGATATTAGAAATAAGACCTTATTGGAATGGATATACTTGGGTATTCAATGATGACCGAGTAAACCTGGTAGAAGAACCATTTGTTGCAGGTATACCTGAGATGATTAATGAAATGGTCAGAGAGATACCTAATGCTTATAGAGGATTCAGACTAACTATGTCTGAGTTTCCTTTCCCAACGCATACTCATGCAATAAAGAAAACAAAAGCAGAGGGTGGTGGAAACTGGTACAAGATGGAACAAGCCCCTTATTTAGAAGGATGGTTATGCCCTGCCTTGTTCAAGTATTTTCCCTATGCCCCTGAGAATATATACCTAAAAGCAGATATGCTAATTGAAAAGAAACCTTGGTGGAGAGTTTGGTAATAAATGTTAATACAGTTTCCATACAACGCAGAAGCAGTAGAAGCTATTAAGGAACTCCCTGCTCGTAAGTGGAATCCCGCTGAACGAGGATGGGAGATTCCTGACTTCCTTGCGTCTGCCGCCGCTGTAAAACTTGAACCTTTTTATCCTGACATAGCTGACGCACTGCGAAGTCACGTTGCATCAGTAACTGTTGAGGCACGAAGAGACATAAGTAATGCTCAATCAGGTGAAGAAGTATCTGATAGAAATGCACAAAGAATCTTAGAGAAAATAAAAAAAGAATTAAAGTTACCACTTAAACTATTTCCTTATCAGGAAGTAGGGGTAGCTTTTATTGAACTATCAAAGGGTAAAGCCTTGATAGGAGATGATATGGGGTTGGGTAAAACTGCTCAGTCTCTTGCATGGTTAGCGTTACACAAGGAAAAACGACCAGTAATAGTTATATGTCCTGCATCCATAAAAGTTAACTGGAGTAGGGAAATAAATAAATGGATACCTAATTCTAGTATTCAGTCTATTGATTCGGGTAAAGACGTTATAGAACCAGGTAAAGAGTTCTACATAGTTAACTATGACCTTCTTCGTAAACATGAACAGGGTCTTCTTGATATTGGAGCGTCTGTTGTTATTCTTGATGAGGCAACATATGTAAAGGAAAGAAAGTCACAAAGAACTAAGGCGACATTAAAGATTGCTAAGAGTTCTCCGCACGTTCTTGCTTTGTCAGGTACTCCGATACTTAATAAACCAATTGAGTTCTTTAATATACTGAACCTTATAGCCCCGAAGGTATTCAAAAGCCAATGGCAATTCGGTCATCAGTTCTGTGGAATGGAACACAATGGGTATGGTTTTAGTTATTCGGGTGCTACAAACACTGAACTATTAAACTTTCTACTAAAATCTATAATGATTCGTAGAGACAAGAGAGAAGTATTGAAAGACCTTCCACCTAAGAGAAGGGAATTTAAGTACATAGGTATCCCAAATAAGATAATTCGGATGCACGAAGCTGCTGAGATGGACTTATCTAATGCGGTAAGAGACTACCGCATACGAGGTCTTTCCAGTGAAGAGCGTTCCGAGAAACGTATGCTAGCTATAACTGCACTTAACTATCTACGACAGGTAGTAGGGATGGCTAAAGCAGAGCAAACCTTAGAGATAGTACGTCCAACTCTGGAAGCAGGAGAGAAGATTGTTATATTCGGACATCATAAAGCTGTACTGGATAAACTAGAAGAGGACCTAACTAAAGCAGGGTTCAAGAATGTAAGAATTGACGGTCAGGTTACAGGTAATAAAAGACAGAAACTTATTGATGAGTTTCAGAATGACCCTGACTGTAAAGTAATGGTTGCGTCTATACTCGCAATGGGTATGGGAGTAAACCTCGTGTCTGCCTCTAGTGTTTTTATTGTTGAGAGACAGTGGACTCCTGCAGTGGAAGAGCAGGGAGAGGACAGACTTTGGAGAATAGGACAGGAAAAAGAAGTAACGGTATGGTACTTGGTGACGGCTGATACTGTTGATGACAAAATGAACCATCTTATAGAACGAAAACGAAAGATGGTTAAACAAATAATAGATGGAGAATCTCATAGTGAGGAGAGTCTGGTTTCAGAGTTACTTGATACCTATAGATAAGGTTGCAAAAACTGCATCTTGGAGGTAGAATTTTGAACAGTCTATTTTTGGAAAAGGAGTCGAACCGTGGTAAGTACGCATAAACAGTGGTTATCAGATGAGGAAGTGAGAGAGTTTAGATTAAGTGGAATGTCAACAGAACGAAAAGTACTTGCTATAAGAGAAAGAGTTAACACAATTCCTCCAGTAGAGATAGCCAAAGTATTAGGTATCAGTAGAGAGTGGGCAAGAAAATTACTAGAAAGAAATGGCAAGCCCACTAACTTATTAAGACTAGGAAAATTTTGTGCTGAGTGTGGCAAGAGATTGGAACGAGTTCCTAAACGAGGAATGTGCCGTACATGCTACTCCACTAAATCTAAAGTAGATGTTGAATGCTCAGGGTGTAAAACTTCGATGCAAGTATCTCAGCCCCTGTATAAAAGGGCTATGAATAATAAAAGGTATCGAGGTAACTTCTATTGTTCTAGAGATTGTTTTGATAATAACAAAGGACCTTATCAACGACATGGTAAGGAAGTACCTTATACACATGTCTGTATCTCATGCAAGAGAGAGGAAGAAGTATATGGTTCTTATGAGAAACGTAAGGCTATGAACCGAAAGTACTGTAAAGACTGTAGGTTATCCTTATATCAGAAAGCCTCTTCGTTTAGCACTAATGGTCATGAAAGGGTTCTCAGTAACGTAAGAGGTTAAGCCTTTGCACGAGATAACCTGGATTGGAAGTAACTTAGGAATTACCGATGATGTTGGGGGCTTAGAGGCTACCCAGTCTGGTGAGTTCACTGTGATAAATGTAGGTGAACCAAGACGTAATCCTAAAGCAGATGTTCTTGCGGAACTTCCTTGGTTCAATATTAAAGCAGAACTTCTTAATAAACTCGCAGATGTTATAGAAAACATAGTCAAAGACAATAACGGACCAAAATGTCGGGTTGTTGTTCACGATTTATATGGAATAGAACGCAGTGGATTGGTTGCTGCGTGGACAGTTCATAGGGCAAACGGAATTACTTTAGACGAAGCCTATGAAAAAATTAAAGAAAAAAATAATAAAATAGTAAATTACAGTAATTGGATAAGGCGTGAGGAGATAATCTAGTTTAGTTGTCTCTTAGTAGGTAATCCTAGCTTAACTAACAATTGACGGACTCGTTCTCGTGAGATACCAACTTCATCAGCTATTTGTTGAAGAGTCCATTCAGGATGGTTATTCCGTAAAGAAGCGACCTTTAATCTATTTTCTCCAACAGGCATCATAGGTCACTGCTCTTTACGTTGTTTCTCTTGAGCAGTTCTCATTTGCTGATTCCACTGGTCTCGTGAACCCTGTCTAGTTTTCATTTGCTGACGACCACGACGCTTAGTTTTCTGCTTAGCATCTCTACGTCCATACTTAGTCGTTTGGTTCCCACGAACATCATCTTTAATGATAGTTTGGATAGCATCGGCTGCTAACGATAAGACATCGTTTACGTCAGGAGTGTAAGGCAGACTCTCATTAGGAATGAAGTTGCCTTCATTATCTTGTTGAGGAAGAAGGTCTTTGGAAGACAGAACCTTGTCTTCCTTAGATATATATTTATCAATAGCTTCTACAGATTTTCTCATTAAGAACTCTCGTCTTTGCCTACTGGCTCGTTCTTTCTCTTTTTTATTTCTCGCTATCTGACCAGGAGTTTGAGTTTGATGCATATCACCAATCCCAGGTGCATGAGGTTTAGTATCCTTTGGAGTTAATGGAACCCACATCCCTTCTGAATTTAACTTCCCTGATACAGTTTTTGCTTCGTCCACTAAGTCTGAATCTTGTTTAGAAGCAAAATCTTCAAGCTGTGCCTCAGTCATATCAGTACGAGTTTTCTTTCCCGCTCTCTTACGAGATAACTCTGCACCCATAAAGCGTCTCTGTTTTTCTGATTTAGCTGGCATATTTTTTTCTTCTTCTCTTTTCTTTTAAAGATTTCTCTGCATGTTTCATTACTTCTAATAATAAATTAACTTTTGGGAAGTGTCTGTTACCACAACTTAAACAGGCAGCCTCATTAGTTTCATCAAGATACACGGCTCCCTTGCACTTCGGACATGATTTTAAGAAAACTTCTCCCATTTTATCTCTGGCATACTCTCAAAGAATTTAATTCTTTCAATTAGTTTTTTCCTATCTTTAACCTTAAGTTGCTTCTGCCATATAACTAACACCTGATAACCAGAAGCAGCGAACTCAGTAATTCTTTGTTCCTCTTCTTCTGGCTTGTGCCAGCGTTCCCCAAACAGTTCAATTATTTTTCTTTTTTTATTATGTACAAAATCTGGAGCTTTACCGTTCAGTATAAACTGGGCATTACCCGTGTACCGATACGGAAGTTCCAGATACGTAATTAATCCTAACACTTGAAGTTCCACATTATTCGGCTCTTGCTTAGCAAGTTTTGCCCAGAAATTAACGGACCTTCTAGCGGGTTTCCTTCTAACTACTTTCTTTCTTTTAGCCTTAGACTTTGTTACTGGCGTAATAATATCCTCGCTTATTTATTTAAAATAAAATTTTTTTATAAAAAAAGCAAGGCAATTAAGGGTCAGTTAATAAAGAATATCTCAACTAAACCTGCAAGGACTGCAACTAATACTAAACCAGTGAGCTTGATTAACCACGACAGATTGGTCTCAATTCGACCCATTCTTTCATTTATATGAGGAATGTCATTAGTCATCAGCTTATCTACTTTCTCTTCGATATTATCTAACCTCGATTCTACAGACACGGTGCGAGTCCTTTAATTTCAGTTTTTTAAAAAAGTTATCTTTCTGCGACTGTTACTAATAAAATCAGTAAAGCTAGTCCCACGATTGCGACAAGCACAGCCCCTTGTATCAAACAACCCCAAGTGGTTGCGTCTACCTTCCCAAGTATCTTAAAAGGATTCGATACTCTCATCTCCTAACCTGCCCACGAATTCTTAGTCTTTATCAGTTATAGATTTCGCTCCCCTATCTACAACAAGTTTTTCGTTATCTAGCTCCACGAAATTGTGCTTCTCTGCTCTATCATTCAAATCGTCTAATTTCTCACACGCATTTGTTAGTAGAGTGATAGCGAATTCCTTAGTTGCTAGGTCAGAGCGTTTTAAATCATCTAATACTATCCGTGCCAATGCCATCCAATTTGGAGCTAAATTTACTGTTTTCATACTTATCTCTTACCTACCCGTAAATTACTCGTTGGTCACAGTCTCGGTTGGGGCTGCGATAGTGACTTCCACGTTGTCGGAAACATTCCAGTTGGCTGCAGTCACACTTTGGTTAATTTTAAATTCCTTAGTCGCAAATCCATCAGCCGCACCAGCGTTACCACCACCACCTACTTCATTAAGTCTAATGGTTAATGTACCGATTTTCATTCGGTCAAAGGAGCAAGAACCACCTTCAGTATATAAATTACTCAGAGTAATTTTATCAATTTTTCCATTAACAGCACTGGTAGGGGCATCTATATGTATTCTGTCATATGAACCGCCTGAAGTGACCATCGCTTCTGCCTGGTGATGACCTCCTCCCACAGCCCTCATTCTGGAGGTTCCAGGTGTTTGGTTAATACTTTGACCGTCTGAGGCATTTCCAATTACGTTAATGGTGTGTGCCGTTATATTATCGAAATACATAAACGTACATCTCGACTTCTCAATCAAAAATTCGCCTACCTCTAAATAAGTAGAAACTGCATTCTCACCAGCTACTACTGTCCCACCAATCAATACTGCTGTAGCCGCAGCCGCAGTACCACCAACAGACGTATGTGCGGATGAGGGTATAGCACCTCCAGTGTAGACAGTTCCGACTGTTACATTCTCAATCTTAATTTCTCTTACGGGAGTCGAACCCATAACAACTCTTAACGTATTGTCTTCTTTACCTAATCCACTATTCTCTTTTCTCCACGCCATCGTTTCTTCTAGAGTGGCAGAAGGGTTCAAAGCTGGGGCAGCATAAATACCTGAGTCTCCATTTGAAAACGACCTGTCCGCTAAGACAGTTTCGTTCACAACGACTCCAGTACCCGCCGTACCACCAACAGCTAACAAACCGATTGCCATCTGTGGGGAGAATCCTAATGCTCTTAGTAACGTATATGGAGACATCATAATTTTAAATGTTGTCTTCCATTTAGCTGACTCAGAATTCAGATATTCAATCTTAGCCAGTAACCAATTTCTCCATACAGTTATCTTTCTGTAAGCAGAGATTGGGGACCTAATTATTGCCATAGGAGCAGCTTTAAAGGCTCTCCACCATGCAGCAAAGTTAGTTGCATGTAGCATAAATCCAAGAACAATTAATCCAATTGATACTCCAATAGTAAGAGCAAAGTTTGCTTGTGCAGCCATAATTCCATCAAACACGAATTGGTCAGTTACATTAAGCCATGCACCTGTCCAGAGGATATTCTCCAATTTAAATGGAAGAATAGGAGACAACCAGTGAATTACATTGCCAATCTGATTCTGATTTATAAAGGAGACAGCTAATCCGATAACACCAACAAACACGAGCAAACTCGTATTGATTGCACCTAGGACTGCTCCTATCTTGCCAAAAGGAATTGAGACATGAGGTAGGCTCAAACGAATTCTAGGAAATCTTATCCGAGGCATCCTAATACTGGGCACCACAAACAGTTTACCTAAAGACCGTTTTACTCTGTTTAACATACCTACCCTCCTATGTTATTTGTTAGCCAGCACCATCATCCCCACTACCTGCATCACTCTGTAAAACATCCTTTGCTAACGCAATAATGCCAGCAATGCAGCCAACGGAAATTTCGGTCAATCCTTCCCTAACCCCTAAGATAGCTACTATGCCTAAAATACATAGAGCCAAAAATATCTGAGGTCGTATTTTCCCTATGAAATACCTTAAGTTCGCCATTGCCTCTACTCCTTTCTTTCCTTTGCTCGACACTTATAACAGGACTTTTCACCACTTTTGATGCGAAGCTTTGCTCCACATCTACACTTTGTCCAATTTCGTCTTGCCATTGAAAACACTCTACCACTTTGCTACGTCAAAGAAGTTGGTTAGATTAATTACCTATAGTAACTATTAATACCCATGATAAATTTATCATAGAAAATAGAGTTAAGGCAATCTTTTACGGGATACCAATTGTGTTAGGTTCTCTTTTTTCATCCTCGTTATCACCAATTGGGTAATCCCCACGGTCTTCCCCTGGGTTGCCCTCCCCTTTCTCATTCTTTCTTCTTGTTACAGGAGGACCTTCGTACCCATCATCGTACTCTTCCCATTCTTCGGGAGCAGTTTCATAGGTGGACACCTTAGGTAAAGAGCTTCCTGTTTGTGGTCCTCTACGAGAAGGAGCATCAGTTACTCCAGCTTTCTTAGTTGCAGTAGGAGTAGCAGTCTCACTAGCCCCAGCTTTAAGAAGAATATCTATTGAAGCAGAAAGTTCACCAAGAATCTCACTGTTTACAATACCTTTCTCAATATCTTGAAGGGCTTTGTATATATCAGAGTAATCTTCAAACTCTTCCTTAGCCTCAGATAAAGTTTCCTGAGGGACGATATCGTGTGTCAATCCTATAGATTTATGAAAGGTAGAATCACTATGTACTTGTTCAATAGGATGCCATCTCGCATACCCTTCATGAGTATGAAAGTTATCCTTTTGAACTAACTTAGGTCTTCCTCTAGGCATTTGACAACATCTTTACTAAGGTATCTAACTGTTTAGATATATCTGACATATAGTTACGAGCCTGTTTCACCGCTTCCTTCTTATCCTCCGCATCAAGTTCCCCATCAATAACGAGGTTATGAAGATGTTCTTTTATCTCTCCAATTTGGGGACCTTCTTCCACTCCTGTCTGTGACATAATCTCTTCACCACTTAGCGGTGACAGGTTCTTTTTATCTGGAGCATCTTCAGTATTTTTTATTTTAGCAATAATTACATCTAATTGCTGCAGTTTTCTATCTATTTCTACACCACTTCCCGCACTATCAGCCTGAGCAAGTTTGATTAATCGGTTAAGGTCTTCCCCAGCTTGCATCTTTAATCTTCGGAATGCACCCTCTTTGGCTGTTTCAGGGATAGTAAGAAGTCTCATATGCATCTCTACCAAGTTTGCCACTCTCTTCCTAAGGTCTTCAGGAAATCCTAAGTCCTTTAGAATTCGTGCAGTGTGCTTGGCACTATCTTTTTCGTGACCATGGAAAGTAGATTGCTTCTCATCAGCAGCATCAGGTTTACCAATGTCGTGGAATAATATAGCTAAGTTCAGAACCATGTCCTCACTTTCAGCTTTCTTTAAAGCTGTCATAGTATGCTTCCACAAATCCCATTTATGGTGATGAGTATTCTGTTTGTAACCAACCATGTCTGATAGAGAAGGGTCTATTGCTTCTAGTAAGTTATGCTCTGCTAAGAACTCCATTGCATCATGAGGTCTTTCAGTCTCCATCATCTTGGCAAGTTCTCTTCCCATTCGTCCCTTCGGCATATCCTTTAATTTATCTTTATTCTTTTTAATAGCACGAATAACGGAAGGATGAATTTTTAACTTGTAGTTACCAATAAATCTGGCTGCTCGTAACATTCGTATCGGGTCTTCTTGGAATCTCTTATCACTTTGATTCCTGGGTGACCTAAGGACTTTATTTTTAATGTCAGCTAATCCATTAGAGGGGTCGTAGAATTGTCCCGTTACTGATTGAGCAACAGCATTAATAGTAAAGTCTCTCTTCATTAAATCTTTAGGAAGGTCTTCTGCTTCCGCAGCAGCTACGTCTACATCCATACCTGCTACCTTCAATGTAAGGATTTTCTTATCCTTTGCAGAGACTCTCTTGTAGTCAATGTTAAGAGACTTAAAGGTTTTCTCTACTTCATCTAAAGGAGCCAGTGAAATAATATCCACATCAGAAGAAACCTTACCCATCAATTTATCTCTAACAAATCCTCCAACAAAGTAAAGAGGTAAGTAGTTTCCAAGTAAACGTAACCAGTCAGTGGCTTTCTGCCTAGAATTAATAGCCTCTGCCACCTTGGGGTTTACCCATGCAGTACGTCTTCTTTCAAAAGTTCTTCCCGCTCTATTCACCAGTTCAAAGATAACTGTACGAACTTTACCCTGTGCTGCAGGATGAACAGGGGCTTCTTCAGTAGGAGTAGTAGCAGTATCAGGCTCAGCTTGAGCAAGAGTCTGTCCAAGTTCCTGCTGTTTCACTACATAAGATTTCTGTACAGTAGGAGTAGTCTCTACTATCTCTCGTTGTTCCACAGGAATTTTAGGCATCCCTGTCTTCTGTCCGTCAAAGTATGGTCCATCTACACCAGAGGGTCCAACTCTAATAGCGGGCATGTTACTATGCTCACCAAGGTCAGGATGGTCAGCCCATAACTCGTGAACTGTTTGAATCCAATCAGAGTTAACGTCATCTTCGATAATTAAAACAAGGTTCTTATCTTCTCTATCATCCTGTTGTAACTGTTCCTGAAGTTCTTGTTGCTTCTGAAAACTTCCACCACTCTCCATAATGTAATCGTAGAAGTCACTAGGAAGATACGCAGTAACTGTGGAATAGGGTTTGCCTCTAGTATTTGCTACATAGAACTCTCTTTCTGTTCCTTGTCTGAACGAACCTGCGTGTCCTGTTCCATACGAAGACCAGATATCTTCTTTTGGAACTTGGTGAACAAGAATAAGTCCTCCTTGTCCCTGTGCGGTTTCTGAAACAGGAGCATCAATATCTGTAGCGGAGGAACGGGCTGCTCTCAAATCAGTAGCAAAGTCATAAGCGGCTAAAGGATTACTGGAGTAAGTGGTTACAGGATTACTCTGTACCATCAACTTCGCTCCCTTAGAGCCTCTATTCATCAGTCTTTGAATAAATCCGTCTCTTTTAGATGTAATTGCCTCAGTACCAAAAGCGGTTAATTTAGCATCTTGGGTTCCCCTGTACGTCTCAACAGCATCTGAGTCAGGATACATAAAATCTAAAAGCTGTCGAGTAAGCTGCTTATGTGTTCTCACATACTCAGCAACATGTGCCTTTGGAAATCTCTCATAGCCTTCATCCAAAGCGACTAAGTTTCCATTCCTATCTCGTAAAGTTTTACTGCCATGATGAATAATCTTACTTCCAGTAAGGTCACCAATCACATCTTTGATTAATCCACCAAGTAAGCTATTGGTAGACTTCTCCATCTCAGAAGAAGACTCAGCATGGAACTTTCCAAACTTAGTAGCTCCATACAACTCAGCAACTATATTGTCAGTATCAGTTGCTGGATTATCTGTATCAGGGTCTACAATCGCAGCAAACTTATTTCTAAAAGCATTGGATACTGATGGAGGACCAAACTTGTCAGGTAACTCATTTAGTACCATGTTCAACGTATCATCAAGTTTTGCAGCAGAGATTTTTATCTTTCGTACTTTTTCCCCTTCAGAAGTTCGTATACTTATAGAAACCGCAGTTTCAGTACCCTTGGCTTCATTCTGTACCTTTCGTGCGTTTATAGCGTCTAGATTCCAAAGAATATCTCTAAAGGTAATCTCATCAAACTGGTCATAATATGTATCTTTAGAAGGAGGAGCTACTCCTAATGCAGCAGCATCATTAACTTGCTTTCTATAAACAGATGCATTCTTATTAGACATCTGTGAAAGCTGAATCTTTTGATTTAGTTTTTCCTCATTAAACCAAACGTAGTTAGCATCAGGACCTTTTCTCAAAATCCTTTCAATCATTGACGCATTCATAGTCTGTCGCCAATCTTTATCGGAAGGATTACCTTTGATATCAAATGACGGTAAGGAATAGTTCTCTTCAAAATGCTCTAGGACAGTGTTACCAATAGTCTTGTAAGCATCTAAACGAGTACTGAGAACACTAATCTTCTGGTCAAGATTGCCATCAAGTATCATATTAGCGACCATTGGCATCTCAGATAGCATTTCCAAGTTACGCCAATTTGTCTTTTCAGCCACTCGACTAACAGCAGTAACAGCCGACTGAACATCTGGATGAGCATAATATTCATCATTATGAGTCTCATCAATCTCAGTTCGTGCTTGTTGTTCTTTACTAGACCAATGCTCCAAGATGGCTAATACATCTGATTTATTATCTCCCATGACCTCAGGGTCATCTTTAAGAAGTTCCTCTAAGTTTTCAATACTGTTATCCAACTCAGGCTCAAGTTGTTCAGGAGTTTCTTCAGAGGGCATCTCAATAGCATCAGAAGTGAGTCCCTCAATCTTCTCATTAAGAAGGTCAAGCTCTACCCTACTTTCTTCCCATGCATCTTTAGATGCTCGATATGCATTCTTTCGTTCTTCAACTTCCTCTGCAGATACCTCGCCCCTATCCAATGCTCTTCTTGCAGAACCATAGACACGATACTTACGATTCTTCTCGGCTCTAAGCTGTCGTACTTGGTCTACTAATTCAGGCTGTTGTGCCTGTAAATCTTCTAAAGATTCAGATTGAATCTCCTCATTCTCGGTATTCAAGTACTCATTCATCTGGTCTTCATTCCAATCCATGGCTGACATGGCTTGAGACCTTAACCAGTATTCCCCGCCTCGTGTTCCTGTGTAAGTAGAAACATCCTCACTCGGAGGAGGATTCTGAGATACGTACACCTTGTCCCCAGGACTAGGCACTGCCGTAGTAGGCATCATCTGCTGTGTAGGATTTTCCTCAAGCATCTGCTTACTAACCAAATTATTTAATTGAGAATGAATTTTATCTAAAGTCATACCAGATTGTTTTAATACTAAGCTACTAGGAATACCTTCCACCCAAACCCCTTCTTCTCCATCTTCGTTTTCTACAAGAGAGAAGTTCCTTCCTAAACCAGAGAGAACTTTGATATCAGCCTCTTCAGGTAATTCTACAATCTCTGGACTGATAAAAGCACCACCTGCTTCGCCTCCTGCATGAGGGTCAGAATGGAATCCCCATTCTTCTAATCTACTTACAGGTAATTGAAACTGGAGAATTACGGGCATAACATCTTCCCGTGTATCTGCATCAGCATCTATATTCTTAGCCCCAGCAAATCCTCGTGCTTCAGTTAAATCTAAATGGAACCCTGTACCTGTGGCACTGGCTCGTTCATTACGTTGATAGCCTAGTTGACCTGTTTCTATTATCCGTTGGGCACCTGAAGCGTTAGTACCGTGGAATACATTAATAAACTCAGGACCCTTATCTAAGTCAGAAAGTTCATATGCTTTACCATACAATTCTTTATTCTCTTCTGAGATTTCCTTAGCTCTATCCATACTGATGACTTTATTGATATCAATACCCGTATCTATATCAAAGTCTTCTTCGGTGACTAAATCCAATTCTTCAATATCGGAGTACTCTTGTTGCTGTCTTTGTCGTGCCCGTTGTTCTAAAGAAGCATCATCAGAAGGTTTATCATCTTTTCTAACTTCAGCTATCTCTTCGTCCTCATAAGGTCCCCATAAACCTGGGGGGTCATTTTCATAGTGAAGTTCTTCAGCTTCTAAAGAGGTAAGTTTTCTCACATCTTCAACACTATTCTGCTCATACCATGAATCAATTGGTTCTATGATTCCACCGCCACCTGTAACAGCATCATAGATGTAATCGCCAATCTCTGCCCATGCATGACTAATTCTTTTACCTTCACTACCAATAACAGTTCCTTGTACGAACTTACCATTGTTTACCCGTGCAGCCATATGTGCTGCTTGCATACAAAGTTGAGGCTCCTCAGACTCAGTACGTCTTTGTACCTCTCGGAGGATAGTCCAGTTTCCTGCATATGTAGAAGCGACAGGAGAAGAAGTACCTTCATTCACCTGCCATAACTGAATAATGTCTTCTTTAGAATTTATAGGGCGTTCCACATCTAAAGCGGTTGTATCGTATTTAGGAGCAACTGGAGTGTCATCAGAGACAGGAGGAACAGACTCCTGTGACTCCGCTCTTTCTTCTCTTTCCTCATTAGAGGAAGGAGGGTCAGTCTGGGTGTAAGGTGTAGGGTTTAAACCTACTTTGCCGCTTTCTTCCGACGTTTCCTTCTTGGAAGAAAGATAGCTCCGATACTCTTCGTAGGAGATGAGTCCGTCGTATTCGTCGAGTTCTTCGTATCGTCCTTCGCTGTAGTATCCTGCGGGTCCACTCTCCTTACCAATCGTCCACGTTCTTCTAGCTCGTCCAACATCTGCCCCATTAGCTCCTGAAATTCTTTCAGTCTCATCGTTATCTATAAACTCCCTTACCGTTTTTATAAAATCAATATAGTCAGTGTTGTAAACAGATAGGTTTAAAATATCCATTCCCATTCCATCAGGACGGGATGCAAATCCTATAGTTCCATCACTAATTTCATTAAGTATCTTTCCTAAATCATTAAACTCTTTTGCACTTAGTTCACGCTCAAAGGTTAAAGATACAACAGGTTCTATTGCTTCTCCCTGTCCACCTTCAACTACCCCAAACTCAGGGTCATCTCCTTCGTATGCTTCATGTACTATTACAGATTTCTGGTCAAAATCAGTGTCCGCAACACCGATTATTAACTCCATAAACTGGTCTCGTTGGTCTTCTCGGATACTTCCTTGTACATAAATACTTGGTTCATATGTAGAACCAAATAATCCAAAGTTCGGTGTAACAGTAAACCCTTCAAACCCTGCTTCATCTAAAGCAGTCTGTAGATGTTGTGTCCCTTTTTGAGCAACATCACTATAGATACTCTGAGCTTCCTCTGCATTCTCAGCAGAAGGCTCTAGGTATACGGGTTCTTCCTCCTCGTCTAACTCCTGTTCACCCTGTTCTGTTAGCTTAGGAGGTCGCATTAGACTATTTGCTCTAGTCTTTTCCGACCTCTCTTCCTCAGTGTAGAACTCTGTAGCACGTTGGTCACCCTCAGTATGAGGAGAAATTCCTACCTGTACTTCAGTCATCTCCTCTGGTTCCTGCTGTGTAGGAGTCTCAGGAAGAGGACTCGGTGAAACAGGAGGAGTATTAACTACGGGTTTCTGGTTAGGAGTTGTATTCTCAGGTGCATCTACTGTATTACTATTTTGTTTTATAATAGAAATAAGCCCATCAAGTTCCTCAATTGGATTGATAGGCTCTTTACCGCCTTGATAGTTTTCCTCTAAAAGTCTTACAAGACCGTCTACTTCCTGTAAGAGAATGTATCGAGGAGAACCATCAGGTAAATTGACTGTGAAAACACTCCCCTCTTTTCCAGGTATTTTAAAAACACCCTTTTGAGAGGAACTCCCAGTTGTCATAGATACATCCTATAAGTGCTACTGTAATTACTCCTATCCATCCAATTATCGTTAAAGCCAATAACGAGGAAACCAACCAGATAAGAGTGACTATCTTCTTTTCCACCCTCTCAAGATTTCTTTTATTATGAACTATTACGCTATTGTTAGTTACCTTTTCCTCGTTTGTACTTCGTTGATTCCCCACCTTTAATTGTCTCCAGTTTATCCAGTTCTCTCTTCAACTCATCGAAGTCCTGATTGGTAGCTTTCTGAATCGTGAAGCCTTCCTCATCAAATAAGTTTCGGGTAGCTTCTATATCAATATCTTTAACCATGTAATTAAATCTAAGTTCTTCTGGGGTTCCTACTTCATTACCTAAACTAAGGAGATACTTGTCGTAGTCTCCTTTTTTAAGCATCAGTACCCCTTCACCATTAGCACCAGTGGATACATGTCCGTGGTATTCTCCTCTTAAATCAAAAAGAAACCAGACATCTTTACTGGGTTTACCTCTTCTCTTTTTTGTAACCATGTCTATCCTCTACTTGAAATTAGAGTTTTCAAAAATCTTTGTAGCTTCTTCATCTGTAAAAGACGAAGTAGCAAATAAACCATTATTAAAACGTAACCGTACTACATTACGGTCACCCTTTCGTTCAATACTTTTAACATGGTTCTCAGTAATTCCTCGGACCGTACCATCACTTAACATTCCACCAACTGGGTAAAACTCAGCAGGTTTAGGGATAGTATTTACTCGGAACACCATTGCTGCCATTCCATCATTTTCTTCAAATTTCATATACTTGATACTCCTTACAACAATTGTATCAGTGAAATACCAGTAATCAACTATCCTTGATTCATGTTATCAATCATCCATGAGGTAATTGATGACTTTAACTCATCATATCGTTCTTGAGTTCCGACTCTCATAGCGAAGTCTTCCCATAAATCAGTAACTTGTTCAGGAGTATCACGAGAAAACCCTGTAAAGTTCTCATTCTCTTCGTTAAACTCAGGCATAAAGTCATTTATGACTTCCTGAATTTCCTGTTCATAATTAACAGAATCATCAGAAGAGTATCCTGCGGGCATCAAAATGGGGTTAGTTTCCACATCAAGTGACTCTGTAAACCCAACCTGAGCATCTCCTGCCAGTCCTCCTGAAAGACCTGTGTCTTGAAAAATATCCCATGGGAATAGCTTTCTTTCTCCATCTTCCCCTCTAAGAGCAAAGGCGTTTTCTAAGTTGATAGGAGCAAACTGATTTTCACCAGAAGCTGCCTCATCAAAACCATAGTCATCTTCGGAACGAACCGCAGTGTTAGGAGGTGCCTCAGGAGACTTAGTCCCACACATAGCGTCTAGGAGCATCATTTTATAAAAACTCTTTCGATAAGCAGGGTTAGCAAATGCTTGTTCTGTTTCTTCAGGAGTAAGAGAAAGAGCGTCTACTACGCTACTAAAGTCCTCCATTATGAATCCTGTTTGTCCATCAGCTTGGTGTGGAGTAGCTGCAGGGGAAGTTCCAAATCCTCTATCTTTATCCATCTGGAAGTACAAGCCAGCACTCTCTGCTTGGTCAGGTTCCAAAGGAACACGGAACAAAGCGTCAGACTCATCCTCTAAACGGATTACTCTCAAATCACCAGCAGACTCAAACCACAGTTCTAATAACTCAGCAGAATCAATTGATTCAGATTCCTCAGGAATATTGTCTTGGCTATGGTCTACAGGACCTTGTCGTGCAGGTATTTCTGTAGTCTGTAGAATTTCATCACGTTGTTGATTAGCCTGTTGTTCTTCAGGACTTCTGGTCAATCCTAAGGACTCAGCAACGAAACGAGTACTTCTTATAGTAGTCGCATCTACTCCTGCATCCTCTTGCCACTGACCATACGGATTATTAACAGTTCGTAGGAAAGGAGACTCCTCAGGACTGCTGTAGTCAACTACGCCTAGCTCATCAGCAGATACCTCAAAGCGACCTTCAGAACGTAACTGCTCTTCTGAAGGTAGTCGTATACCTTCATATATAGGAGCTTGCTGCATAATTTCCATCTGGCGGTCTGACTCTGATGCATTCAAAGTCTCTCGTCTGCTAGGAAGTTGATATCTAGCTGACCTTACAGATTCTCCAGCGTCATCAGAAATAACTCTACGTTGTTCCTCAGGTTCGCCAAATCTTCCTGTGCCTCTAGTTCTTCTTAACCAAGGCTTATCTTTCTTAGAGATGTCCTTAAAGAAAGGAATACGTCCTTTATCCTCATCAAAGAGTTCATCAATCATTCCAAAGTGGGACTTTTCTCCCTCTTCAGTATTAAATTTCTCTTCTCCAAGAATCTTTCGGAGTTGTAAAGCTGTCTTATCTAACTGGTCTTCCCATGCACCAGTTCCTTTCTTAAGTCTCTGTGCCCTATCCATTCTGTCATTTAGAGTCATCCACTTATCAGGGTCATTCCAAAGAATGGCATAAGGAGTTTGACCTTGCTCAATAAGTGAAATCATCTGGTCATACCTGTTAGCAATAACCAGTGACTCTTCTCTGTACTCATTAAGAGTAGTTATGTTTTTAATAAGCTCATCCCTATCCATTGCTCTCCAGTCGTCATCAGAGAGTTCTGTAATAGGTTTACCTGTAGTGGACTTAAAGAAATTAGCAGGATTAACCCAGCGAATAGCACGAAGGATAAGTTCACGAGGTTTTTTCCTATGAACTGTTCTGTACATAGGAACAAGATGGTCACCTGACCACTTACCTGGAACACCTTTATGTCCAGTAGAAGATGTAGGAGCAGCTTCAGTAGCTGTTTCCTGTTTCTCAAATAACCTCAATGGAGGCTTTTCTATAAAACTATCTAATCCTTTTAGTATGTGACTAGCTTTATCAGGTATCTGTATATCTGAATTTGCAGGTTCATAGAAGAAAGTAGACGGTACGGTAGTATCCTCACTCTTTTCAACTTTAGGATTAAAGATAGCATCAAACTTACTAAGTATATTTTTAACTGACTTTGTTACCAACCCATCGGCTGACTTACCGATGATTGCGTTCTGTGCGGTTGACTGTCTTCTCAGAGCGTTTCGATAAGCATTTAACTGTTCATGTTCATCTTGATTCTGGTCTTGGAACCACTCCATCCATTTCTGTGTATCTAATCCAAACTCTAAGAGTAGACTTTCAAGAATAGTTCTAGCGGCTACTTTATCCTCAGCGTCATTAATGACTGCGTCTAATTGACCTTTAATATCAGCGTTAATAATCCCAGAGGTAAGAAGTCCTTCAACAGCTTCATCTTGTCTTGCTCTAACAGTTGTCCTAGTAAAATTCTTTTGAGTCACTACTTCTTCTGCAGGAGTCTCTTCGTCTACTCCTTCCCAGTAATTCTGCAGTACTTGCTCTTGTTCACTAGTCGTACCTTCTGGCGACTGTCTACCTCCATCCCAAAAATTCTCCAGAACCATTTCTTCTACGGTTGGAGAACGAGGAGTTGTCTCCTCCTCTACTGTCTCTTCCTCAGTATTACTTGATACAGGTTGTCCTGATGGGATTTCATTCTCTTCTGCATCCCTTTCTTTTTCTGCTCTTCTTTGTTCTATCTGTTCTCTGGAAGATTCTCTTTCTTGAGAAGGCTCCGCTGAGTTAATCTGTGTCCCTGTTCCAGGTCCTGCTTCTCTTGTGGCGGTTGTCGCAGCATCTTCTGTAGCGAATGCTATGTTTTTACCATACTGTCTTCTCTCAACATCAGGCATAGTTGCAGCAAAAGTCTCCCAAATTTCCAAAGCAGGGTCATCAGGCTCTATAACGATGGTCCCATCCTCATCAGTTTTGACGTTTTTAAGACTTTCCAGCCATTGTTTTCCCTGTTCCGTTTCCAGTTGTTCAGCCCCTATTCCTGTGATGAAGTTCTGAACAATATCTCTATTCTGTTGACCCGTAGTCACATTTATTTTCGGACCTGCTCCTGTTCCTCTCCAGCCTTTTCCCGTTCCTCTTTTACCCGTAAGTTGTTCTATGGTCTTCTTGGTGTCTTTGTCATCAATAGTACCTATAGAAGTCTTCATTCTCTCATCGAGTACTTTTTGTTGCTGTTTTTCTTGACGTTCTTCGGCTCTCTTCTGCCTTTTAGCCATTCTTTCTCTACGGTTTTCTTCTTTACGTTCTTGGAAAGTCTTTTTTGGACCTTTTTCTGCTTCTACTTCTTTTTGTTCTGCCGTTTGTCTTCTGTACTCTCTTCTAGAAAGTTCAGGGATATCTCTCCAACTTGGTATATCTTCCCCACTTTCTATTCTTTTAAATCGTGCTTCCTTATTCGCTTCCGCTTGCTGCCGTTCCTCCTCTTCAGTGAGGTAACCTTCAAGGTTTTCACTGGTCTGGGGAACATCTGATGGGTCTCTTTCTTCATAGTCTGGGTCATACTTAGGGTCTTGTTCCCGTTTTCTATGGTTCCTTGTAGCTTTATTTGCCCGTGCATCTCGTTCTCTCTGTCTTCTAGTTGCTGCAACGTCTTTTTCTTCGTCAAACATATCTACACGAGCATTAACGTCCGCATCTGTATCTGTACCTGTTGAATCCTCTTCTGTAGAAGCATCAGCAGGTTTGTTCGGTCCACCTATGTGCCATGCTCCCTTATTGTCCCTCACAGCCTCTTGTTCAGTATCAGTAGAAGTTACTGCGTTATCAGTATCTGATAAGTTAGGTGCAATAGCATTGGCGGCTCTTGCCTCTCTCTGTTGCTGGTCAAACATCTCTGCACGAGCATTAGTAGAGGTATTTTTTCCTGTTGTAGGAGTTGTGTCGGGTCTTCTTGCACTAGCCTCCTGCTCTTCTTGAAAAGCAGCTACACGAGCATTCGTAGTAGGAGTTTGGGGTGTAGTAGGTTGTTGAGGTTGATACATATCAGCATATTCAGCATTGGCTGCTGAACGTCTGGCTGCAGTCTCCTGTTGTTGAACCTGCTGAGCTTGCCCTGTATTCTCCATCATAGTTCGCATATTGCCAGTACTAGGAGTAGGACGTTTAGGAGTAGTGGGCATTTGAGTCTGTGCCTTAGGCTTAGTCTCTGAACTAGCTTCTCCACCTTCAGTCGTATCTTGTTTCTCAAGAATGGAATCAAGCTCTTTTAGTATGTCTTCAGGTGTCTTGTCAGGCATATCTTCCCTACCTATACTGACCATTAATGATTAAAAAATTTTACCATAAATAATACTTACCCACCATAACCATCGGGGGTAGTCTGAGGGTGTACTCTCTCGTAGGCAGCAGAGCCTCCCATACTAGTAATAACATCACCTCTATGAGGTTTATCTATTGGATGACATCCCTTGGTCCCAGGATGGTCATGGTACCCTGGCATACATCCAACTCTAGGAAACTTTTCTTGCTTATCTACATAGTTAAGAAGAGCGTGATAGGCTTCATGTATCCTCTCTCTCTTATTAGATTCATTAGAAATATCCTCTAGTGTTTTCACAATAGAGTCTAAAGATTTAACTAATTCATCCTGTAGGTACAAACTATCGTCGTAAAGCAAACCTGGGTCTCCTGAATGTCCACCATCCTGTCCTGTCTTACTCGTGGTCTTACGAGTAAATTTTCTGCGTTTAGGAGCATCATCCTCCACCATAAACGCTCTACTAGTTCCCTGCTGTTTATTTAGCATGAACTAAATTCCTACATCCTCATCATGAGGTACATAGCCATTAGCTGTCCATCGAGTCCAAGTACCATCGCACTTTCGACCTCTGGTCATCTTTTTACCACTGCAGTTATGTGAACACCCTTCTTCAACAGCCCACTCTCCCATCTCATCTTTAGAACCACCCATATACCATCGGGCATGTCCTTCTTCTATAAGAGTCTGGTTAACATTAATACCTTCACCAGTATTAGCATTAACCCATATTTCACCTAGGATTCTTCCAAACTTTCCTTTTCCATCTTTAGAGGTTTTAAGAATAACGTCTTTCTTTCCACGTTTACCAGGAAGAGAATTAGCTGAACCTATAAGTTCTTTAATTCTGGCTTTAGCAGCCAAACCTAAAACTTTCTCTTTTTTATTTGAGGTTCTTGACTCTGGAGTATCTAGTCCAAGAAGTCTGATGCGTTCCTCATATATGATTTTAAAACCAATATCTATCCGAGCATCAACCGTATCACCGTCAACGATGTACGTTATAACTACAGGAAACTGGTAACTAGGTCCCATTGCCATACTTCAAACTCCTAAGCTGGTGGTGGTGGAGGCATTCCTCCAGCAGGTGCAGGTGGAGGTGGAGGAGCCATTCCTCCTTCAGGTGGCATAGGTGGAGGCATTCCAGGTAATCCACCAGCCCCTTCCATCCCAGGCATTCCCATTGGGGGTTGCGGTGCCTTTTCAAAAGTAAACTTAACTTCAGTTCCTTTAGTTTTAATTGGAGTGTAACCAAGATTAATCATTGCCTGAGCATTTTCAATTCTTTGTTTATCCAATCTCAACTTATCCTCCTCAGTCCTCTCTAATGGAGGAGTGAGTTGAATTTCCCAGTCAGTAATGCCTAATGACTTAAGGATAAAAGGAATAACACCACGATTAATTACGTTCTGATAAGACTCAACCAGATTCTCAAACATAGAAGTCTGAGCAGTCTCACGAGTCAAACCACCAACACTGCTAGAGTCTCCCTGATACATAGGAGTAACACCCCAGAGCATAGCTATCCTTTCTCTAATTTCCTGTCTAACAGAAAGAATATCTAATTCCTCAAAGGTATAACCTAACCTGATGTGGTCAGTTCGTCCTCTATTGCTACGGGATGCGGCAGCAATCCATGGAAAGGTATTAGGGTCTTGAAGCATCTGCATCTTGATACGTTCAATCTCTGTTTCCAAGGACTCTGGGTCATCTGTATAAGAAATTACAACTCCTGGGGGTATTCTCCTTTCGTAGAAGTATCTGTAATAAGTCCTATCCAATCCCGTTAAAGTAAGAATTTTTTCAAAAATAGTTAGTACGGGAGAATATCCATATGTCTTTGATGGAGCAAAGAAGCTAGCATGGAATATTTCATCCCTTGTGTAATACCTGTATCGTCCTCTCCAGTAGTATCGGTACATAGCTGGGTAAAGTTCAGCCCCACATGGCATTCCATCCTCAGCAACAGCAGCACATCCACCTGGACCCGTATTAATCTGTTCGTTTCTATGTAGAAGACAGATGTAATGACTTCTTTCAGGAAGTCCATCCTTACGGTCTATATCAAATTCAACCAGTGCTGGATGTAATCTTGTTATTTCAAATACATCTTTTACAAAGATTTCACCAGTATCTCGGTCTAATTCATATTCCTTGTTCACTAAAAGGAATCCATCATCAGCAATCATGACATCATCAAAGAATTCCATAAGGACATTGAGTAATGGCTGATGAAAGGTATTAGCATTCTCTAAAAAGATATCAAATCGACTCTGTTGGGTAAGGTCAGGTAACTGAGTGGTGGTAGGAACTTTGTTTCCTTCCTCATCTCTCTTCCATCTCTTTACCCTATAAGGAGTATGGTCACCAGTTTCGTTGTATCTAAACTCTGTTACATACTCATAATCAAAGCAATCATCACACCCTTCACCCGACTCATCATATTTTCTCTCACAGTTAGGGCATGTTCGTACAAATTTCTGAACCCACTCACCGAATCCTTTACGGAACACTTCTCTTTTAATAGAAAGAAGTGCGGAACGAATCTCTGTGACTTGAAAAGCCATGATGTAAAGGTCTTGAAGGATAGACCTTCTATAAATAAACTGCTGTCGAACCCAGTCCTGAATGATTGCATCCAGTCCAACTGGGGACATTTTCTCACTGACAGTTCCATCAGGAGCATTACTGCTACCTGGAGCCTGTTGTTTAACAAAAGTGTCCAACATCGCAAGACGCTGGTCGTACTCCTGATTCAGAGTATTAGAAGGAAGCATGGGAGTTTCTCCCCTTCCTGCTATTGTATTGGCAAGGTTATCCATCCAGCCCATTACCAAGTTCCTCCAAATTTAGCTAGTTCAATTTCATCAGGTGCCGAAGCAAGAAGCCATCTTTTTTCAATCTTTTTCCAAGAAGATGTGCAAACTAAGCATCTTTTATGGTCAGCGTCTTCATCTAAACTAACTCGGAGAGTTTGAAAACTAAATTCAATTCCCCCAGTACGACCACAATTATCACATCTATCAAAATAATTAAGCGAAGAATTACTAGTAGTTGGCTCTAATTGAGCCATTATTGCTTCTTTTTTCTGCTCAAACTCTTTATGTTCTTGAGCATTTCCGCTTAGTCTATCACTTCTGTTAGGGCTAGAGTTACCAAATACGTCTTGAATGTTTCCAAGATTCTTCATAATTCGGGTAGTACCTTCGCCTAGTATGGCTCCATGCACTGCCCCAACAATAGCGTCTGCCCTATCTTTTTTAAATCCAGGTCGAGCTTCTATACGATTTCCTAGAACTCTTTCTAATCCTAATACTTCATCTATTAAAGCACCATCAAAATATCCATCAATTTTTTCCTGATAGATTAAGTCCTTAAAAGTATCATAAGCTTCTGCGGTTCTAGTAACGCTTTTATACTTAGCATTTATATTCATATTCTGAAGTTGCTGGATAGAATCTAATGACTGGAACTTATCATAGGTAACTTCCATTAACTTATAGCCACGGTCTCGTAGTTTAACTATGAAGTCTTGGATATCTTTTAATTCAATATCATGGTCTGGTTCAGGTTCCCATACTTTTAATAAGTCTATGACAACCATTTCTTTGTCTTTATGTGCAATACCTAGGGCAGCATTAGAATGTGTCTGACCTAAGTCCACATGAATATAGTATTTAACTCCTGATTGAAGATTGAACTCACTTCGTATAGGTCGCATTGCAGCGTGAGTAATAATGTCTGCCTCATCTATATCAGCATCAAAAGCTCTTAAAACAGGAACAGGGTCCTTTATAAAGGCATCTCTTGCATAAGGAGGATTACATTCAAATCTAGCCTGTGCTAAAACAGGGTCAGTAATATAGAAATCTGCAAAGTCTTCTTTATTTTTAGATGGATTAAAGTCCCAAGTGGCATAAGGGTCACCATCCTCTCGACAAGCTACGTAAGTTTTCTCTTCCAACTTACCTGCAGCAAACCTTCTCTGTATAAAAGAACCCTTAAAGCGGGGCCAAGATAAAGAAACAATCTTACCTACACCTGGGAATCGAGACTGTACCAGAGACTTTGCTGTAGCATACACACCTTCAGCACCCTCAGAACGAAGACTCTTACTTCTCTGAAGTTCCATCTCACTCTTAAAAGCATCAATTTCGTCCAAGATAATGAGTATAGGAGTGTATCCCTGCCAAGATTCATTCTCAGAGTTACCACTTATAAGTCTTATGTTCTTTGGAAAATTGATAACACTGGAAGTCATGTTGGCATCTATCTTATTTCTAAAGAGAGGAGAGTCCTTAACGATATTAGTTAAGGTAGCAAAATAGATATTTCTAGCTATATCAGAAGTAGGAGCTACGTTTATAAGGTCAATAAACGAATTCTTAGCCATCTTAAAGAAGTCTTGTGGTGAGTTAAGGCACCATAAGAGGTACACAATTCTAAGGTTAATAAACACGGAACAAGTATCTTTACCTGACCCCTGTCCACATTGAAGGACTCCTTCAGTAAACATCGGAGTGTCAAAGATACGAGACATATTATCTACAAACTCTAACTGAGGTTTAGATAGAGTTATATTAAGTCCAAGATATTCTGGGTGGTAAAGAAAGGTTTCAATATCTACAGGTTCTTCATAAAAAATAGAATCTTTATTTTCTTGAACTTTTCCTGTGAATTGCTCTTCAACAGTAGCAATACTGGTGTTCCCTAAGAGAACATCAGAGAGGGCACTTATAGCAGTCTTTACGTTGTTATTGCTAGTCTGCTGCGTAGAGTTGCCCGATTGCAGCAAGCTTGTTACCGACTCGCTGTCGAATGAAGGGGTCTGTGATTTCTTCATCTAGTACCTTGGCTATTTCCAATATTAGTTGCATTGATACATTTTGATTGAGGAGTTCCCGTTCACCCTTTAATCCGATAGCTAAAGCATCTACCGCTTGTTTCTTGTCTCTAAATCGAAGCTCCTCATCATAAATCCCGTCTTTAGCTACTTCCTGTATACGGATGTAGTCTTGCATCGCTTGGCTACGGGACCTTGTAAGATTCCCAGCTATTTCATCTAAAGTAGAATCATTAGTAGAAAGTTCTAAGTTTCTCTTGGAGTCAGTCCAATTATCTTTGTTCTGCCAATATCGGATAGTTGGAACGGGTATTTCCAACTCTACAGCAACTTCAGTAACGGTATAACCAGTAAGATAAAGGTCTCTTGCGTTATTCCTTACTTCTCGGTCCCATTGCTTTTTTGTGTCTTTTGTAGCAGATTCTGCCATTCGTCTATCACCTGTGAAGCATAAGCCTGTTTCAATGAAGCTTCCGAAGATTTCAAATCATCATCTGTCATTTCAGCAACTACCTCCACCAACTCCTCCAACCACTCTTTAAGTTCTTCTAAGGTTTCAAAGACAGTTATAGGCGAGGGAGCTATAAGAGCTACCTGAGGACCTACATCATCTTTTATGACTGAAAACTTGCCAAACATAATGACGAAATTATAGCAACAATTTATTTCTATGTAAATTATTTATGCAGAGCCGCTTTTACTCCAGTCAATATGACCAGATATACGCCTGTTTGAGAAGGAATCACACTTGGGAAAGTAGGATATCTTTCCTACATTATTAACCTGTTGCCAAGTAACATACACATTGTCAGGAAGAGTGCAGCCTTTTTCCGTATCATAATGTAAACATCTTTTCTCGTTACAAAAAGAAAGAATAGGTTCGTCAGACATCGCCGTCAATAAAGTCTCGTCCTTAGAAAAGGAAGCACACTCAGGCATAACATGCTTAGTCTGATTGGTATGAACGGTATTAGCCTTTACTCTAAGTACCCCTAAAGAACATTGACCTAAATACTTTCCTGTATCCCCAATAGGAACATAGCCTCTACCGTACATACGTTGATGGGGTTCTTCTAATTTAGCGTTAAAAACGCATTCACTTATATTGCAATAAATACTCATGGCATTATCTCCCTCTGCTTTGCTACCTTTTCTAGTCTGGTTATCCACCTGATGAACCAGTCGTATGCTTCGTCCTCTACAGCCATATCCCAGAGAACGTCAGCTAAAAATAGAACATACTCTTCTTTATACTTCTGTTGGTTTACTCCGTCCAGACGCACCCCTCGTCCCCTTAAATAACTCTGGAGTAATAACTTAAAGCATTCAGAGAATATCCCAGTATTAGGATAATCCATTGCATCAATAGTGCAATAGAGGCTGTTCAGTAGAGATTTGCAATCACTCTTAGGTACAGAGAGTAAAGGTGGTTTGGGGTCTCCCACTACAAATCTCCTTAATAAAAACTTATTTTATAGTCAGAACATACCTACTTATATCATTATTGTAGTCAAGACTACAGGAATCTCCATTCTTAATATCTTCGGATTCTCCTGCGTTTACTTCTAATGCGTACTTAATAGGAGACATACTTGGATAAAGTTTTAAGTCATCCCCAGGACGTAAAGGAACTGCATTCTTTTCTATATGAACTATAGATTTATTCCCATCTATATAAATGATATCTATAGGAAATACCATACCCTTCATCCAGAAAGAACGAGGTTCCACAGTGTTATAAATAAAAAGCATTCCATGGCTCTCAGGCAACTCATTCTTACCTGAGAGTCCATTAGCCCACTCTTCTGGGGTTCGTGCTAGTTCAACTAAATACTGATTAGCCACATTTACTCCAACCACATGAAGGACATATGTCACAATTTCCTTGACTTATCATTGGAGTTTCACACTCCTGACAAGGCTGTTTATTTCCTATGATTGCAGAATCAGCAGCAGTTGCTATCTCTTGTTTAGGCTGCTCTATAGTAATCTCAGGTTCTACTGTTGCAACAGAAGAAGGTGCAACATCATCTAAAATTTGAGCAATTGCATCCACAGGAGAAGTATTTCTCTTCCCATTCCAGAATTTAGGACAACACTCTATACCTCTTAACTGTTTAACAAGTACAGGCATTGGAACTCCAAACTGTATAGCAGTAGATATTAATCGTCCTATTGCTTCTGTAGAAGCATGTTCACATGCTCCTGACTTTCCTGTCCAAGCTACGACTTCTTTTATCAGATGATTCCCATCTTTATTAACTGTGACGTAGAAACTACCGTGTCCTGTTTGAATTTTAGAGGTAGCTCCTGTCATCTCATGAGGTCGTGTCCACTCTTCAGTGCTTTGACTAAGGAACTTGGAACTGTCAGGTTCATTAGAAGTTCCTGCTTTAAGAACTTCTTTATCTCTACTTCCATCTCTATAAACAGTAATACCCTTACAATCAAGTTCCCAAGCTAACTGATATGCCTCAGCAATTTCTTCTTGGGTAGTTTCATTAGGGAGGTTAATAGTTTTAGAGATTCCACTATCCACATACTTCTGAAAAGCAGCCTGTACTTTTACATGATTTATATGTGGAATGTCATTTGCTACTACGAAAATTTTCTTTAAACGGTCAAAACCTTCAACGTCATATGACATATCTTGAAGGCTTTCCCCTCTGTTTAGAGCTTCTATAATTTCCTGTTGCTCATCACCAGAGAGTTTTGTCCATACTGCCATAGCCCCAAGGAAATACTTATTTGTATAAATAAATTGTTTATTAGCATAAGCAGTACTAAGATTTTGTTTTGTATAAGCGAGAGCGAACTGAGGCTCAATACTAGAAGAGGTATCCGCAATCATAGCAATCGTGCCAGTAGGAGCGATAGAAAGTCTCCACGCATTCCTCATAGCTGCCCATTTGCCACCATTCTTTTTATTAAGAGGACTCTGGTCAAACTCTGGAAAAGAACCAAGCTCTTTGCCTAAAGCTTCGGATGCTTTGTCAGCAGTGTCTTGTAACATCTTGCCAACTCTACCTGCAAACTTTAAGGCTTCTTCACTGTCATAAACCATCTCTAATTGAAAGAGTAAGTCTGCCCATCCCATAATGCCAAGACCAATCTTACGAGTTCGATTATTCATTGCAGTAGTAGCTTCAGTAGGATGAGAGTTAGCATCAACAACACTATCTAAGAATCGAACACAGTTAGCAACTGTTTCTTTAAACCTAACGCTATCAAACTTACTTGTACCGCTACTTGGGGAATGAATTACAAAGTTAGCCAAGTTAATAGAACCTAAGTTACAACTCTCGTTTCCAAGAAGAGGTTGTTCTCCACATGGATTGGTAGCTTCAATGTCTCCAATATGAGGAGTAGCGTTGTCTTGATTAATTCGGTCAAGCCATACCATCCCAGGTTCACCGTTTTTCCACGCTCCTGCAGATATCTTTGACCAAATATCTCTAGCCTTAATCCATTTCCCATCATCATTTATCTTTTCTGAATAACTATTTTTATCTAGGGGCCAAGTTAAGTGTAAATACTGGTCATCTTTAACTGCGTTCATGAAGGTACTGTCAGCCCCAACACTAATGTTGAAGTTGTGTATCTCTCCTTCTGTTGTCTTACAGGTAATAAATTTTTCAATATCAGGATGATAGACACTCATGATTGCCATATGTGCCCCATCTCTCTTGCCACCTTGGGTAATCATTGTTCCAACTTGACTAAGAGTCTTTAGAACATTGATAGGACCACATGCCTGACCCTGTGTAGTCTTTATAGGAGTTCCTTCGGGTCTAAGGTTAGATAAAGGAAACCCAACTCCACCCCCATACTTCTCTACCATAGCTTGGTCATAGGCAGCAGTCATAATTCCATCCATAGAGTCAGGAATTGGAAGAACATAACAAGCACTCAAAGTACCTGCTCCTGTTCCTGCATTCATTAACGTAGGAGAGTTAGGAACAAAATCTAAATCCCATAACATCTCATAATAAATTTCTTCATATTTTGCTTTGTTTACATCAGATACTTCACTGTTAGCGATTGCCTTGGCAACTCGTCTAAACATATCAGAAGGAGTTTCAGAGACTTCACCAGTTTTTTGGTCTTTTACTAAATACCTACCCTTCAAAATTGTTATTGCATTGTCTGTTAGATTAGACGAGACCATTTAAAACTCCTTTATAATGCTCAGCCATACTGTCATAATTTTTCCATTTCTCATAATTTACTGTTATTTGCCCGTAAGTTGCTATTAATAATGCATCTAATGAATCCTGACTTAGATGTTGGGTTTCCTCCTCTCCATATAATTTTCGGGCTTTAACTGCTATTTCATCTTTTGAGGCTCTTCCTGTGCCTACGACTCGTAGCTTCCAAGTAGTGTTATTCACATACTTATAGCTACGACCAAAAAAGGTAGCGAGGGTTCTACACATTGCCACCGTGTGGACTAACCTGATTAAGGCTTGAGCATTTTGAACGTAAGGAATATCTTCTATAAATATACGGTCATCATCTGTGACATTGTCACGAAGGAAAATCCAAAACTGCTCTTGTAACTCGTCTAACCTTATATCCCAAGTCTTTGCTTTTGATGAGAATTCTACAACTGACCATGTATCCTCAGCAAGCATAATACAAGCTATTTTCTTAGTTGATATATCAATTCCAATAACTCGTGACACGTTTCAATTAAAACCTTGCTCGTTCCTGTCCACGCCTAGAAACTACACGGGAAATCGTTTCAAATTGCTGGGTATAGAATTCGTATTTTTTCTGTAGAAGTTTTATCTCACCCTTCAATTGAAGAATTTCATTCCACAATTCAGTCAATTCCATACTCCCTGTGACAGCAAGACTCCTAACACTTTCTTTAAGACTTCTTCTATCTGAAGGGAGGTCCACTACTGCCATAGCTGCCCCTACTTTCATTTCAAAAGCAGGGTCAATTATTGCCAATTGTCCCTCAAGATTAGATGCCAAAGCAGAGACATAACCTCTCCAAGCACCCAATCTCAGCATCCACGTATCTAACTCAGTATCGTTGAGAGCTTCAGCGTCTACAGGGAAACTAAAGTCCTCTCCCCATTCAGGTTCCTTAGGCTCAGGAAAACTCGCATACTTATTAACTATTCTACTAACTGTATCTAATGTGGGATTACTTCTTAACATATCTCTACTCTCCGTTTATAAACCAATCTCTTTCAGATACTTCCCTGTAAGGGTCAAATCTGTCTTCACACTCCACATAAGGAACTCTTTTATCATTCTGTACGGCATCCCATACCATACGAAACTTCTCAAATGTAGACTCTAAAATAGAATCATTTCTTTCTACGTCATAAATCTGGTACTGCTGATTTCCCTTATTTACATAGAAAATCAATCCTTTCTCAATTCCAGTCATATGGCTGTATAAATTCCACTGAATTAAGTGGGCACTTGAAGGAAGTATTGTCTTCTGAGCGTAACGAGTATTCTCGTTTCTACTCTTTAACTCTAGGACATACTTATCTCCTGTATCAGGATGAGTAAGAATTCCATCTACGAAACCTCTCATTGGAGGGTCATCACAGGTAACCTCTGGCTCAATATCCTCAGGAGTTAAAACCAAGTCAGTCTTTCCTAAACGCTCTTGTATGAATTCGTGATAGGCAGTTCCTATACCAAGTCTTCTTAATCCCAAAGGCTCTTCTGCAGGTTGGGGATATCCCATCATCATGTACCACAAACAACGACTACAGTAATGAGCCGAAGAAGGTCTGAAGTAAGTACGCTTCTTGTACTCTCTTTTGTTCTCCGCTAAGAGAACTTCATCAAGTGCAGACTCTACCCAATGTTTATCTTTAGATAGTTTCTTTGACTTGAGTATGCTACTCATCTTAGGCATTACTTCTCTCCTCTACTAGAATCATTAATTCTTTTATAAAATTATCTTTATTCCGTACTTTAACCATCTCATTTTCAATTCGCCAAGTTGTGACTCCGTACTCTTCTAAGAAGTGAGAGTCTCGCTTAGCATCTCTTTTCTTTAGATGAAAAGCTCCATCTAACTCAATAGCTAGCTTGATATCATGAATGTAGATATCAGCCCAATAGGGAGGAAACTCCTCTTCTAAGGAGTGTTCCAACCCTATTTCATTTAGCCACTTAGAAACTAATAGTTGCTCTTTAGTGTCCCTTTTACGTGGCTCAGAGAACATTAACTATCTATACGTTTCTGTGGTGGGGTTCTACTGTCTTGGTAGTTTCCCCCTGCACGATGGGTTACAGCCTGACTATGAAGAGTCTGTTGCATACTATCTAATGCCAGACCCATGTCATCAGGGTCAACCTGCTGACTTCTTATAGTCTCTTGTTGAGGAGGTAACTCCTCGGCTCCTATGTTAGCCTCAGCCCTTATGTCCGATACATTGCCAGGAGAAGGCACTGAAGCACCCATAGCTACTGTGTTCTCAGCTTGTACAGTATCTGCAGTCTTCCTTCGCTTCCTTCTTTTCTTGGGAGGCTTAGAAAGAACCTCAGACATATCATCTGCTAAGTTCTTATAAACACTTCGTACAGCTACAAGAAGTTCATCACTATACTTGTTAGCTAGACGACCTGCTTCATCCTCATCAATGTAAGCAAGTCCTTCAATAATATGTGCAAAGGACTCTGCCAATGCTCTAAATTCCATACCTAAATCAGCCATTAATTTCCTCCATCTCTTCTAACTGTTCACTTAACCTATCCATCTTATTCTCTACTTTCAAAGCCTCAATAAAATTTTCTCTACCAAGCTCTCGTATTCCATCAAAACTATAGTAAGCACCTGTTCTTTCGATAATACCGAAGTCCACACCAAGCTGAAACAGAAGAGTAGACATATCAATTTGACCTGTGTAGTAGAAGGGAAGACTCGCCTCTCCTAAAGGAGGTGCAGTCTTATTCTTTCTAGCCTTAATCTCCATCATGAACCCTAAAGGAAATGATTTTCCTTTATCCTGAATTGGTTTACCTCTCCTACATTGAACAATTATTCGGGCAAAGAACTGCTGCCCCTTACCTGCAGGAAGGGCATCAGAGGTGTAATACCCTCCAATACCTGCCCGTACCTGATTAATCATAATCAAAGCCGTTTTCTCGTTAACAGGTCCATGTTTTCGGAAAAACTGGTTCATCATCCGTGCCTGTTGTCCAATAGTGTTATCTTCCATACTGCCTTCCATCTCTTTAGTAGGAAGAAGGGCAGCTATTGAATCAACCACTACAAGGTCTACCCCTGCTTTACAGAGTGCTAATGCACCATCTAAAGCCTGTTCACCTGTCTCAGGTTGTAGCATATACAGGTCTTTTACATTAATACCGACCTTCTCAGCCCAATCAGGGTCAAAACTAAATTCGGCATCAACAAATCCGCATTCCAATCCTTCAGATTGAGCAGAGGCAATAGCCTTCATAGCAAGGAAAGTTTTACCAGAGGACTCCTGACCATAGAAAATAGTCGTAGAACGTCTGGGAACTCCCCCTCCGAGAATCTTATCGAAGTTAGGCAAACCAGTAGATATTCTTTTTGTTATTAAAGACTCTTCATCTGCTAAGGTAAACTTAGTTTTTAGACCTTTATTTATTTCTGTAAGTCTTTTACTTATGTCGCTTGCCATTCTTCAACGTCTCCCCATGATGAACTAGATACTGATGCCTCTGCAATTATTGGCACACTTAATTTAAAATCTTCCATTAACTTAACTAACTCAGGAACATGTACTACAGGGTCAAGACCATCAAAAATGATTTCGTCATGAACTGTATTCCTGATAGAACCACCGTTTTTCTTTGCATACTTCCAACATCTAACAAGAGCAATCTTTAATAAGTCTCCTGCAGAGCCTTGTATTACATAGTTAAATGCAGAGTGAGGTTTTCCCCCAACGGTAATTCTTCTACCAAAGATAGTATTAACGTAACCTTGGTCTTCCCCCTGATTCTTTAACTTGTAGAAAAGCTTCCTACTGGAAGGGTAGGAGTTCCAATACTCAGTAATGAACTCTCCTGCCTCTTCAACTGTTGCTCCAGTTTGTTCACTTAGTTTTTCTTGTCCTGCTCCATAGATGATTGAGAAGTTAACAGTCTTGCCAATGGCACGTTGTTTATCCGTTACTTCTTCAATCGGGACTTTATGAATGTTAGAAGCAGTAAGAGCGTGTAAATCAGTTCCATTGTTTATCGCTTCTATTAATACTGGCTCACTAGCTACATGAGCCAACATCCTTAATTCAATCTGAGAATAGTCAATAGCAATGAATTCCGAATCAGGAACAAACATCCTTCGCACATACTGTTCTTTAGGAACATTCTGAGCATTAGGATTAGAGGAACTTAATCTACCAGTAACCGTTCCTGATGCATTCCAATGATGATGTATACGTCCCTCAAACTGTAAATCCATATAAGGTTTGAAGTATGTAGAGTCTACCTTGTTAACACTTCTCCATTCCCTAATAAGCTCTACAACAGGATGGTCAAGCGAGTTCAACGCTTTTTCATCAGTCTTTGGACTACCTTCAATCCAATTGCCGTCTTTATCATTTTTACCTGGATTCCTCTCAGGAATCTCTAATCCAAGTTCTCCATAGAGATAATCAGCCAGTTGCTTTGGACTACCTGGATTTATAACTTTTCCTATAGTAGAAAAAAGTTTCCTTTCCAGTTCTCGTTTCCTTAGTCCCTGTGTCTGTCTTTGTCCTTGAATATACTCTAGGTCTACTGATATCCCTTCTTTTTCCATATCTAGGATTACACGAAGTAACTCATGCTCTAACTCAAGTAAACGCCCATATGAGGTCATTATCTGAGGAACAAACCTGTAAGCTAATTGTTTAGTTAGAAATGCGTCATGTCCTGCATAGGGGTCTAGAATCTCAGGAGGAAGCATTTCATAGGACTTAACCTTATACTTCTTCTTATACTCATCAATAAGACCTTCCCAATAGGAGGCACCACTTCCATAAACCTTAGTTCCCCAACCTTTCAGAGTATGGTCAGCACCTGTATCCAATAGGTGAGCCACAATGAGGGTATCAATGATGGCATTAGGAAACTCCTGCACATCATATGTCTCTCTAATCATGTGTAGGTCAAAGAGAGCGTTGTGCATTATTACAGTTTTTTCTGATTTATATAAATCTGAAATAAGTTGTCCTATTTCCTCTACCCCAAATTCAGTATTTCTAATGAATGTCTGTTGGTCATCCCAACCAAACGCAACTCCAAATGCTCTATCTTCCATCCATCTCAAACCATTAGTCTCGGTATCAACCGCTACATAGTCATCAGAGGACTCTAAAAGCTTAGTCTTAAGGTCTTGTATTGATTTAGGATGATAGAGGTGCGAGACAGGTAAATTGACTGTTGTCTCCGCTCCCCGTAATACGGACGAAACCATTGTTCATTTTCTCCAAAATTACATATTCTTCTTTACCAAAAACCTGAACGCATTGTTTAAACTTCTGAGCGTCCAGAGGGAGATAAGTTATCTCACCAGTACTAAGGAACTTACTATCCTCAATCTTGAGGTCAGCTTCCATAGTTATATCGTTTATACCGACAGTTACATTTTTACCTTCATCATTTACATCGGGAGGACGAAGAGTTATATATTCTCCCTTAGACACAGCTTCTACAACCTTGATAATCTCAAGGGTATTCTTCATATTTAGACTCATAAGAGGAGTAGCTTCAGCGTCTACAATCAACCTCTCTAAGTCAGGGTACGCCATTCGTATTGGTACCATCTGAAGAATAGCCGCTTCTCCTTTTAAAATGACAGACTCATCTTCCATCTTATAAAGCTGTAAACTTTCTTTTCCAAATACAGCACACATAGTTTTAATAACTCGCTCATTAAAGCGAACAGAACCCATAGGAGTATTTAGCTTTTCATGGAAAGAGTGGTAAATAGTAAAGGAATCAGTTGCATTAACTACTAATCCTCTTTCCTCTGCTACCTTTAACTCCACACAGGCTAACTCTGGCTTATTAGACATCTGCCCAATAAAGTTCACAGACTCCTCTATATTCTTAATAAAGTCCTCAGGTATAACCCCAATGTATGTCCCAACAGGTTCTGAAGGAATATCTAACGAAACTCCATCATCATAGTAAGGAACAGTGACTGTACTGCCCCCTGAGGCGAGTACCAAGCTACCATTGTCTCCTTGAGCAATAGAAATCGTTTTAGACTTCCATGCTGACACTAACTTATGAAAGTTAGTAATAGAAACTGAGAAGGCTAAGTCATCAGCCGTGGTCTCTTGGTTCTCAATAAACTGCCAGAGATGCCCCTCCAAACTATCAAACCAGATAGTGAGAGTTGTTCCATTACTCCTACCCATTACAGCCTTGTACTGAATACCACGACTGGCTTGAGTTATATTACCGAGGAGTTTTACTAACTCTCTCCTATCAACAACAAATGGCATTTACCACCCCTCTTTAGCGAGGGCTTTGCCTAGCTTGTCTTGTATGTCTGTATTGTCTTTTTCTATCTTATCTAGTCGTTTCACTAGGTTTTCAATAGTATTTGTTTTTATAGAAGACATTTCTAACTCAGTAAGAGCCTCTCCTATCTGAGACTCCTCAGCTACCCAAGCTTTACGTATAGCTTTCAAAGCTACATCTAACTGTTCTTCTACATCACCTTCGGTATCTATCTCAACGTCAGCATCAATCCTGACACTTTGGTAGTCACCAATGTTTACGGTATAACCTAAACTTGCTCTTCCTTTACTCACTGCTCTTCTCCTGTCTTTGTATATGTTTACATACACATCTTTCTTCATTACAAGAAGAAATATGTTCTTTCCATTTTTCTTTTCTTACTTCGTTCTTCTTTTTGTAATGTTCTCTAGACCGTGCCTCATACTCTTCATTTTGATGAATCTTTATATTGCAAGGCTCACAGAGACCACCATGGTTACATTCCCACTGTTTAGTACTGACGTTATAGGAAGTCATCGTCATAGGTCCCCCCGCATAAAACCAAGCAGGAGGGTCGTACTCGTCAGGAATACCTAATTCATTATCTTTATGAACCCAAGGGGTACCTATCGTCATATGGTCTAAATAACTTTTATCCGTATTTAAATACGGGTCACAGAGGTCAGGGTCATGTTGCATCCATTCGACACCTCTGATGTTACATCGGGGGCATATTCCGTACTTAAACTCAGTTGAAGTACTATCCATTTCATTCTCCTTAGTCATAGGGTTTCTCAAATTCTTAAAGAAGGTCTGGGGATGGATTCGTTTCCTTACTGTTCTCTATTACCCATTTAACTATTTCTTCAGTCGTCAGTTTCCAATCATCTTCCATAGGAATCCTAGCGAGAACATCCCACTTAAAATCTTGAGCATTTCTAGCTGCAAGTTCGCTATTTTGCGTAACGTCATACAGTAATGAAAATGCTAATTGGCGAGGACCTGCCCCACCGTAGCCCCATTCAAAACCATCAGCACCTTGATACAAGCTCTCATTCACAGGTAACTTTTCAAAGTTTCCCTCACTATCATGAACTTCCACTAACCCGCCTATCTGGTTCTGAATACGATAACCTTTATAAATTCTTAATTTACTTACTTCTTTCTTACTAGTCATTTCCTTCTCCTTTATCTAGTCTTTGCTACTCTTATCACTTCAAATTCACTTGCTGCAAAATCAACGTAGCAAGGAGTCTTACCCCCTGCTGACATCAAATATATTTCTCCATCTTCGTTATATAAATGCAGACTTACATGTGGAGAACCCATAGCGTTGTAACCTATATGTTCCACAATAATTCCGTAATCATATTTACGATAAGACTGATTCAGTTTTACAAGGTTCCCCAGAGCATATTCCTCTGGTAGAGGTTTCTGCTCTGAAGATTTTCCTTGAAACAACAATGCATCAGCAAAGGACTGAATATTTACATTGTCTTCTTCCACTTAAAAATCGCCTCCTGCAGCCGCAAAAGCGTCCTCGTCCTTAGTGGTACGAGAATCACCCTCAGGGTAAAGAGTAGGGAACTCCCACTCTGTAATTAGTTCAGCCGACACCTTTTCAATATCAGGTAGTTCCCCAATGATTGCTTGAATGTCATCTTCAATATCAGGCAAAGACACTTGAGTCTCATATCCTGTGTACTGAATTGAAGGAGGTACTCCTCTCTTCATCAAGTCAAAGGTAGTAGCAGCAAACTTTTCCTGACCCAGTCTCTCTTCGTAGCCTGTAAATATGTTTATTACAGTCTGAGGAGCCTGTAGAACCTGAGGCTTTAGAATAGCCTCTCTATAGAAATGCCTACTCCCTACTTTTCTTTGTTCCCATTCTTCAGCATCATCATACTTACCAAATCGTGGGTTTTGATTTGTGTGGTAAATTCCGTAACAGAATGTCCACATGTTGTACCGAGGTCGAGTAGTCCTTGTAGCGTCATCCTGACTCTTGCACAAATCGCAATCTCCAGGTGCTATCTGTCTTTCTCTACCATCGTCATCGGCATATACGTTCTTTGTTGTACAGTAAACGTATCGAAACTGTTGTTTACCATCCACAATTGCTCTGTGGCTGTGGTAAGCAGCTACGTCAATTAAGGGACTATCCGTTACTGGGGACAGCATCCTGACGACAGCGAACTCATCACTAGCAAATCGAACACAGTTCCATGGGATTATGATGTTCGGGTTGTAACGTCCCCTAGCACCACCACCTGAAGAACTTACTGCGGAATTTCCTCTATCAAGCCTTGGCATATCTATTTCACTCCTAGAAAACTATTTAAACTTCTTTGCCCAAAATCCAGTAAGAACTCTGGGGTAACTGGCATATCATCTAATCGAACTGCCTCAGCAAGGTCTTTAGATGCTCCTGATGGTCTAGTTAGACCCACAGGAATGCCATATCTTCTTAGTAAACTCAAATTCTTTTCAGCAAGACGAACTCCCTCCTTATCTCTATCGGGACACAACACTATCTCTCGTGCGTGTTCCATTAAAATATTCAACTGATTCTTCTTTATCTCTCCACCAATGGTACTTACCACATTAGTAAAGCCTTCTTGATGTGCCCTAATTGCATCAAACAATCCTTCGACAACAACAATCTGACCATCTATTGCTTCAAATTTATCGAAAGGAAACAGTAAACGACTTATATCCATACCCTTAGCATTTAAATACTTGGGGTTAGAAGATAAATTTCGTCTTATATACCCCACTAATTCCCCTTCTCTATTGTTAATGGGGATAACTAAAGCGTCATATCCTAAGTGATACTTTATATTGAACGCTTTAATTGTCTTATCTGTTATATGTCTTCGACTTAAATAGTCGTTAACCTCTGCTAAAGGAAGCTTATCCATGTTTATATCAATGGTAACTTCCTCTTCTTCCTCTTCTTCTGGCACAATAAGGTCAGGAAACTGCATCATAAACTGAACTTCGATGCCATCACCTAACTTTTTAAGTAGTGAAGTTATCCCATTAGAACCTTTAACGCATCCACCAAAACAATGATAGACACCTTTAGACGGGTTAATGAATAACGAAGCATTATTATCTTCATGCCACGGACAGTAACAGGAGTATTCTCCTTTACTTACCCTTCCAACTTTTAAACCAACTCTATTTAAGAAGGTTTCTATATCACTCTGTATCACTAGAAGTAATCCTTATTGCTAGAGAAAGAACTATGTAACCAAAAATTAAACTGACTAAGGAACCGAAAGCTATTCCAGACCATAGTCCTAGATGTATGTCGTACTCCTTAATAACATATGAACTTATAATAAAAGCTAAATATAAAAAGCTAAGATATAGAATCATCGCTGATAAGACTATCAGTCGTTGACCAAACCGAATCACCGACGTACCCAGTATCAGGGTCAAAAACCACTGGAAGGGTGTCAGTAATACTCGCACCATTCCTAACTTTCTCCACGGAAATGTTACGCTCGGTAATCCTATCCTCCACATGAGATACCCTGATAAGTATGTCAACGTAGCGGGGAAATTCACGACTGTACGCAGAGTCCCCTGCAGCATTTGTTTGATTCGTAGCCACGATAATTTTTCCATTAGAACTTGCCACCTGCTTTAATCCTTCACATATTTTTCCCATCTGCATCCAACCTTCTCTGACACCACTTGTATCATGCACAAACTGAATTGAGTCTATGAACACTACGTCAGGTTCATGTTTTTGAATCAATCCTTCCACATAGCCTACATTTAAGTTTCCTTGTAGCCCTGTGTCATAGACAATAATCTCTTGGTTACTCTCACTTTTCTTCTCATCTAACTCTGTTAGGAACTTACGATACTGTTCTTTTTGAGCAGGAAGTCCCCATGTTAGAGCAGTAGCAGAGAATTCATATCCCCACTGTCGTCCAAGAATGGTATGAAATCTAACCATCAACTCACTACGAGATAACTCTGGAGAGATGAATAATACTTTTTGTCCCTGTTGATAAAATTTAACTGCCATCTTTACAGCTACATAAGACTTACCCACGCCCCAATCTGCCAGTAATCCAATGAACTGACCTGGACTCACGAATAGTCTATTGTCCAGAGGCTCTAATCCAATAGACAGGAACTCTCCATCCTCTCGTTGTTTTACTCTCTTTTCATATTCATCAAACCATTGCAGAGGATTATCTGAAAGTTCGACTACTTGTTTAGTAGAAGGACGAGTAATATCACTCAGAGTACGCATCATATAAGATGCTGCCTCAGTAGGATTCTCTTCTATAATCCTCCTAGCGTTGCCATAAGCAAGGGTTATAACTCTTGACTCATATGACCTACGTAACTCGGCTGCTAATACTTCAAAATTCTCAGCAGGAGCGTATTCAAAATTAGGAAAATTAGCTTCAAGTATTACAGCGGGAGGAGCCTCTCCATAGTCTCTTGTGTACTTATAAATGTACTGGGCTTCATCAGGGAAAAAAGCAAAGTGTGTCTCAGCAATATCATGTTCCTGTTGAAGGTAGAGAAGGTGAGAAGTATCTTTAATAGATGAGAGGGTAATCCTCTCAATCTGAGAAGGGTTCATCGGTACCGCCTTTTATTTTATCTGCCGTCTAGAGACTAGAAATGTAACTAGAATTACTCTTTACATGTTAGATGATAGCAGGTGAAAACCATAAGTCAAGCGGTTGCTTTAGGAGAAATTAAAGTCTTTTAAGTTTATATTTTTATTTAAAGAATTACTAAATTGGGCATCCTTAACCAGGGCAAGTTGGTCATTTATATTGAACTCCCGTAGCTTAGCTTCGTATGCAGCTTCCCACTCTGGGGTGTCTTTTTCATAAGAACGGGATGCCACCATCTTAGCTTTGGACTCATTAGTATGATGAAAGATATTATGACGTACTCGTCTGGCTCTATGATGAAATCTAGCCATCAGGAATCGTTTCCATATATATCAGTAAATGGAATGTTATCGAGCTTATTAGGTCGAGGAAGAATCTGATACATAACACCAACCTTCGCATCAGCCTCCTCTGCAAACTTAAGCCTATCACCACTAGAGCCGTTTTTGGAAGTTGCAAACTCTTCATTAGCATCCAAGAGTAAGGCATGTTTATGGTTACTATTTGCAGTACCTATGGGCACAGCAGGAAACCAAACCTGGACTTCTATCCTATGAATATCAGCATCTATAATGTAACGATTAGTACTTGCTGTCCAAGAGGTAGTAGGACTAAGGTCAGCCCCATCCCCAGTTGTCGTTACAGTTGCTGCATCGACTAGAGCTTGAACTGTTCCTGTTCCAATTATCTGACCTTGAGCATTTAATTTATACACCTTATTACCTACTACAGAAGTAGTAAAAAATGACTGATTATCTGAACCTCCCGCAGCACCCTGTGCTTTCAGCAATCCATACCCTCCACTAGTTCCAGACCCCGTACCTGCAGTTCCATATTGAGGAGCCGATACCTGATTACTCGCATCTAAGAACCTGCGTACATTAGCCCAAGCTCGTCGCCTCCAAGCATTTCCAGTCTGGGCACCGCTAGAATCAGTAGCATCAACGGTTAGAAAAACCATAGGCTTGGTTTTAAGTCCAAGGGTATAAGAATGGTCAACATTTAAATCAATTACTAAACGTCCATTAGTTCCCGTGTTTCTTGCTCCTGTAAATCCAGACATCATCTGTCCCCAGAAAGGGGAGGTAATGTTGTCAGGACTTCTTACTGCTGCGGTTGTTCTAGCTTCGTAAATACCTAGGTCTTTTCTATAGATAATTACTCCTGAATCTTTAGGAATAGAAGGGTTCTCAAGAATGCTAGCTTTTCTCCGAACTGTAACGGATGCATTTGCAGCCCAAACTTTATTACCACTAGTAGTTATTTTTCGTGGATGGGGAACATCTATTACTGTGTATTTTTCTCCTGTAGCGTTGTCAACAACAGTTGCCCCCAACCAATCTTCTGGAGGGGTAAAGCCTCCTCGTTGACTGTAAAAAGCCTGAGTTTCCGCAACGACTATTGTATTAGCTCCTGTACCAGAAGTATTGGAATGAGTATAAAAATCCGCATTATCAACTGTTCCCGCATTAACAATAGAGAAGCCCTCCTGAACAGCCATAGCTCCTTGAACAGAATTAATTTTGTGAGTAGAGTCTTCCTCTTTTGAAGTTGTAGAAGAATTTGCGATACCTGCAGTGTTATTACCATCAACGATAATTAAGTTTTCTCCAATAAGCTCTGCAGTATGGTCAGGGTGAAATGACACATAGGATGTTCCTTCTGAAGAACCAACTCCTGTCTCTGTAGTAAAGACCTGCTTGTTAGTAGCCGTTTCTCCTGCAGCCGCTATATGTTGGGCTGCGTTCCTACTTTCAAGAGCTAATTTATAATTATCATTCCAAGGAGTACTGGTTTCAGTCGTTGCAGGAAATATTCCCTGAGTACATGTAATTTTAGTAAGAGAGTTTTTATCTTTGTATTCAATGTTATTAACTAAAAAAGGCTCTGCTGTAAGTACATTAGCTCCATCATTTAAGGTTATCTTAATCATATCTCCCGCTCGTACTGCATGATTAATGTCTCTATTAATCGTTGCTGTAGTTGCAGAGTTATACTTGTAAACAGGATAATCATAAACCTCAACAATAATACGTTTAGAAGTCTGATTCGATAAAGGTTTAAAAGTAGTAAGTAATGAGTCCGCTGCAGCCTGAGCTTCAGGAATAGATAAAATTGTTCTATCGTAGCTAATCTTTTCCTGTCTTATTCCATAAGTAGTCTCAGACTCAGTATCTATAGCAGTAGCAGTAATTGGTGCTGCTCCATTAACCGTAACTCGTGTAATCATAGATGAAGGGAGTTCGTCAATGTTATACCTATAAATAGGAACAACACCTTTCTCAACATCTTTAGATGTTCTGTATTTAAAATGAAGACCATGCCAGTTATCACGGGTACTAGTGTCTCCCCCATATGTATCGTATGCCTTAACCCCATATCTTTTATCTTGGTATAAAAGATACCTACCCCCATCTCTACCCGCATAATCATTAGGAGCATAGTTATGAATAAATAACCCTGCTGATAAAGAAAGACGGTCAGTTTTTTCTGAAGCGAGGTTTGCAGTAGTCTCGGTTTGAGTATTAGTAGAGGTACTAATACCTCCTCTTTTTAAAGCAGGTTGTAGACCTGGACGGGAAGCACTCACTATATTCGCAACTGAATTACTAGTATCAGGCGTAGATGTGTTCTTTATCCACATCTTATCCACACCTACTCTTGTAAACTGTCCACTAGCATCTCTAAAATCGTGTTTTCCATATCCGAAAGTAGTTCCATCCCCAAGAGATTCAGTCCCTGTTAAATTAAAATTCCATGGTTCTGTTCCTCTCTCATAATATTTAAGAGAAGGTTTAGAAAAAGTTCTTATAGTAGAAAATACATATTCATCGTTAGCACCTGGAGTATTCGCAGTTACTGACATACGCACCCAATATAAATGATGATGAGGTACAGCAGTATTCTGTACGTTACCTCTACCACCTGGATAATCTGTCTGTTGAGCTATATCACCCGTTTGTATCAGACCATACGACCCAGTAGCTGAACTAGGGGGTATATAGGGATTTTTAGTACCACTAGAACTATCGTAATTATAACCACCCCATATACCATTTGCTGCCCTCAAATCTCGCTTACTCCACTTAGTTTGACCCATATAAGTGGAAGATACATCTGAGTTAGTTCCTCCTCTGGTTCCAGTATCATTCGTATTAAAACCCTCTAAATCCCAACGAACCTGACCCATTGTCGAATTAAATCCAAACCCATTCAAATCTTCTAATGCTGCCCAATGGATACCGTTCCAATACTCAAATATAGGTTGAATTGCATTAGAAGGTGGATTAATCAAGTTAAATTCAATCCCTGAAAATTGGTAGTCTGAACCAAAATAGACATACTTACCTGTACCATACCAAGAGGAATTAAAAGCATTAAAACTCTCAGCTAATGACCGAGAAGTCATTGCCTTAGTGTAATCGTCCCATGTATTTGGATTAGCAGCAGTATCTGCTTTACCAATTACATCAAAAAAGGTAGGGTTTTCCATACGGAAATCCCATCGAGCATACGGATATTTACGAACAGTTGTATCAAAATCTTCCCAATTCGCATTACTAGTAGTAGCAGAATTTCTACCATCTAGAATACGTATATTTCTAATAAACCCAGGTCTTGTACTTTCTTTCGCAAGTTCTCCTTCCTGCCAACCATACTCATCTCTAGGAACAGAAATACGAATCCAGTAAAGATTAGACAACTCAGGGTCTTCTAAGGAATTAATAAAATCTCCACCCTTCATTGTATGGTTATGCTGCTCAGTATTTATTGTGTTACTTTTACCCTCATGTACAATAGGTTCTTCATTCATTAGGTTATTCTTAGCCCAATGATTCCAATCTTTATTAGGGCGAGTCTGAGAGCCTCCATCCCAAGTTGGGGTAGTTTGTGACGATAAATCCCACCACTTTATAATTCCTGACTGGTTAAAATTATCTATTCCTCTTTTAACTCCATCAGTAGAGTCCTCTTCAGGTAAACTTATAAAACTGGAGTGGGTAGCAGATTCTAGTTGTGCGGCATCTATTGCATAATCTTCTATTCTTTGCCATCCAAAATGGGTATCATTAGCCGAACTTCTACCCCAGAACTCTATTTCCATTGAATGATACATACCAGGACTATCATCCATGTCAAACTGAATTGCATTAAAAATATTTTCGCTACCTATATAGAGACGAGAGTCTGAGTCATCAATACGCTTAACTGAGATATTATCCCACTGAGTCCATCCACTCCCTGCAGTTGGAGTTCCTGTTCCTACACGAATATATGTAGTTGCAGTCGTAGCTATAAATGTAAACGAAGCAGTATTACCTGCGTCAACCGACTGTATAGCTCCTAAGTTCTTACTGTTACTCTGTGCCGCACCTGCCCCAGGAGTAGCATTACTAGAATGAGCCTGTGTACCAGCTTGAAGGTATTGATAATCAGACCCAGATTCACTGACTAAATCAGCCGATATAAGATATTCTTGTCCTATCATAGTCGTTATAGGCTGTTCAGCGAATGTATGTGAACCTGTAGCGTTTTCTGTCGTTATTCTTATTGCCCCACTAGTGTGAGCAATGGAACCATCTCCTTCATCGTTGGGGGTAGCATTACTAGTTTCTGCCCAACCCGTAATGTTGGAAGCAAAAGTTCCATTAGTAACTAAGTCAGTACCCCCGTAACCTATATGTCTCCCACGTCGAACTCCCCCTCCTCCAAAATCTGTACTCGTTAAATCATCTGTATGGGTATAACTTCGATTAAATGGCTTATCTATATTTACGTAACGGGAACCTAAATTATTACTGTATCCAACAACTCTTCTCTCTTCATTACCTATTTGAATTCTATTTTTAGAGGAATCCCTATGGTCAAAGAAGTTAGCTCCTTGGTCTGCATGGGCTTCTATATTAGCCTCAGTACCATCGGGATTTCTAAAAAACACTCTTTTAGTAAGCCATTCCGAACTACTATCATGGTCAGTATGAACTCTTACATAATCAGTACCTGAATTACCCCTATAAACAGGAGTCTCTAGAGGAAGTCCTGCCATTACAGGTTTGTGAAGTAAGTCTATCCCTGTATTTGCTTCGGCAGTCATTAGATGCCATTGGTTCTTTTTAAGACCTAGGTCTGTTCCCATAGAACCTGAGTAAAATAGAACTTTAGGAACTTTCCATACCTCATCTTTTCCCAATCGTTCTATGGATTCTTTACCACCTTCTGACCCAGATTGACCTTGTCCATAGGATTTACGAATATATTCTAAGTAGGGAGATTTATCGACCTGAGAATACGTATCAACAGACTTATCTCCAGTATGTTCTTGTCCCAAGGTAGCCTGAAAAATACCGTCCTCGGCACTTTCTATAAAATATTCGATTCCTCCTGCAGCAAGATTAGCCGCATTACCAGTTCCCCAAGAGTAGAAATTGGCATCTTTATAACCATTAAAAGTAAGTGCGGTATCACTTCCTACGTTTTCTACCTGAATAGTAGTTGAATTAACAATTGCTACTATCTTTCCGTAATAACCAATAATTTCCCAACTATCCCCATTCTCTGACCAAGCAGAAGCGGCTGAAGAGTAGTCTGCTCCACCACTCAGGGCAGTCTCTACACCATTACCTGTACTATCTATAGCAGTACCTGTGGTAATGGTATTGGCATCTGTAAGTTCTGCAACAACTCCTTCCCACAATATTTGTTTCCTAATGACAGTTGGGTCCATAGTAGTGTCCCTGTAAGACCGAAATCTACGAATCATCCTACCAACATGGCTAGCATTAAAAGGACCTGTAGTAGAAGTTCCATAGTTATCTGTATTCAGAGTACTTCCACTACTACCTGAAGCAACACGACCTGGACCTACCCCTTCAACTTTAACTATTTTTCCCATATAAGTAGAATCAAAACTCTTACTGGAGTCTATTATGTAATCTTGTTGAGCATTAGACCCATTATGAAATCCAACAGTTCTACCTTTCTCAATACCTCCACTCACAATATCCTTAACAATATCGCTTCGTCTATTTCCAAATAAACCTATTGAAGGCACTGATGACTGAGATAAATCCACAGTATAGTCATGACATACTATTTTTAATGCTTGTTTCCTATGGTCATTTTGAATATCAACAACACGACCTAAGAAAACTACAAGATTACTAGGTCTATCAAGTACTCTAATTCTTTGAAAAGGGGAATATCTATCTTGATAAATACCCTGTGGGTTAGCAACAGCAAAAGTTAACGTCATTCCAGAGGAAATATTATCTGCCATAGACAAATCAAGGATATTGTCCTCTTTAGTCCATGTTTCTCCAGAAGCTATAGACTTCTTATTGGAATACTGAAGTTCACTAAAAGCCATCTTCTACGGTTTTGCCCAATCATGCTCATTTTTAACTACATAAAAAGTCATTTGCCAAGTCCAGATATCGGGTCTACCGCCCTGTTGAGTCGCACTAAACTGAGTAACAACTCCTCGGTATGATTTTTCTGTTCTATTAGCACCGTAAGTAGTGCCCCCAATATCATAATTACGGTCACGAACAATAATATTTTTATTTAAATCATAAGTTGGGTCATTAAGGTCAGCACCAACTGACTCAGTGTAGTCACTTGGTTCATACCCAGAGCCAATAGTTAACCTTAAATAAGCTCTTGGATTATCAGGAGTAGCTGCTGGACCTTCCTCCTCTCCTTGGTCCTCATCAGTAGCCGCAATAGTCATTGAATGCTGAGTTCTTATTAGGTCAAACAAAGTTTGAAGACGAGGATTAGACGCAGAAGGAACTCCTCTATCTACTAAAGTGCCTTGTAAATTTATACTCTCGCTCCTCATTCCGATATCTAGAACTTTGTTGTAGTACTGGTCACCTAACATCAAAGAAGGAATAGGAAGAGGGATAGCAGCATTGTTATAACTACGTTGAATACTGTCACATTTTAGTTCCCATTTAGTCGTACCTGGGTCTTTATCCTGTTCCCCTGTATCTGTAAAAGGTTTACCGTAGTTATAAACACTAGCATCTGTGCCTGTAAGAGCTACACCATCCGCAGAACTTCGATAGAAACGAGGAAGCTTACTGTAACCAGTGTCAGCAGTATTACTGACATCTGTCTTTGTACCTTCGTTTCCTTTGCCAAATCCACCATGTAAATTATGGTAGTCAATCGCCCAAACATCACCATTAGACCATCCAGTAAGTCCACTAGTAACAATAGTAGTAGAATTAGTAACGCTAGCTACCGTACCTGAATCTGCGGGGGCACCTCTTGGAGAGGAATTCCAGTTCGCTGAGGTATAACGATGAATAGTTTTACCCACAACACTGGTAGGAAAGGGAGTAGTGTCCCCTGAACCTCCACCACTAGCCGCACATACAAGCGTAGTTCCGCTACTTCCAGAACCAGCTAAACCATATAACTGGTGGTCTGCCGCTTCATTTGATGATTGTAGATATACTGATATTGCTGCCATTGAGATTAAGTCCTAAATTAAGGTGTTTTCCAAGTTCCTACTTGGTCTCCATGTTGTTGTTCCCAGAAACTAAGCATCATATCTCGTGTTAGAGGAACTAACTCTCCATCCATCATAACCTGTAGATTAAAGTTGTTAACCGCATTCCCTCCAGCACCACTAAACATGTTTGATGTTATAGAGGACATTAGCTGCTCATCAGAGTACGTCCCTAAGTTGAGATGTTCACTCATCCTAACTCGTTCTCCTGATGCATTAGTCATCCATCTTTCTCCAAAGAAATCCCTCATAGCTTTCATATCAAAAATACCACCACTCTTGGCTTGGTCACGATAGACCGTGCCCAAATCTCTTAAGAATGAACCAGTCATATAAGTTTGTTTGTCTAAGTCTTCAGGTCTGGCAAACGGATTCCAACCAGTTCCATCATCCAAGTTGAAATTTCTTCTTATATAGGCATCGTAGTTCTTATTTTGGTCTACCATCCCATACCCACTGATTAGCTGACTCACGAGGTCAGTGCCACCGCCACCGAAGGCAGCATTGTACCCTCCTGTAGCAGCATAGAGTTGCCTGTATAGAGTCCCACGTTCTATACCGTATCCTGCACCATATTCATTTATGTAATTATTTCTTAGGTATCTCTGTTGGTCTTCAGTCATTCCTTGATACATTCCTAGCCCGCCCGCACTTAATCCTCCTGTAAGCCTAATCTCAGTAGAAATTGCATTCATTTCCTCAAACATTTCTTTAAGTTGAGCCGAACCGCCTATCTTATCTCGTTGTTCCCAAGCAGCTACTGCTTGAGACTCAGTGACACCATACATTCGCTGTAGCATAGGTACAGCTTCCCCCATGGTCTTGTCATCATATATATCTGTACCTTCTTGGTGTTCTTTATAGGTTTTATACATGTGGTAACCAATAGCAGCACCAATACCTACAACAGCTATACCTGCACCAATCATTCCTCCCATCCTACCCCAACCTTTCATAGCCCCCATAGAATTACTAATAGCACCTCCAATAGCAGCACCAATTTTTTGAACGTATTGACTACCTGCAGTTAAAGCAGCACTTAATGCACTAGCTACATTTTTTCCAAATTTGGTAACTGCGTCTGTTGCCGCATTTGCACCACTCACAATTGCAGTACCAACTTTTGTACCGAAATTTTTAATCATATCTGCCGCATCATTCATGTAGGTGACAATACTTTCTCCTACATTCTTAGCAAAAGTCGCTGCACCCGTCATAGCCTTAGATATTCCAGTAGCTATCGAGGTGTACCAAGTACTTAATTGGTCAGTTACTGTATTAAACTTACTCGATATGCCTGTAGCTACTGAGGTATACCAAGTACTCAAAGCATCAGTTACGGTGTTAAACTTTTTTGATATACCCGTAGCTATTGAGGTGTACCAGTCACTCAAGGTATCAGTTACAGTGTTGAACTTACTCGATATACCCTTAGCTACTGAGGTATACCATTCACTTAAGGTTTCTACTACGGAATTGAACTTACTCTGAATGCCTTTGGCTACCGAAGTGTACCAAGTACTCAAAGCATCGGTTACTGTATTAAATGCAGAAGAGATTCCTCTTGCTACGTTGTCATACCAATTCTTTAATACTTCTCTGACAGTATCAAAAGCTGTCATGATATTTAAAGCAACATTCTCTGCCCAATTAGCTAATCCAGCTTTTGCGGAAAAGAAAGCTGTAGAAATAGCAGTTCCAAGTTTATCGGTAGGAAGAGCGTTACCAAGAGCAGTAGCAATGCCCGTACCTGCTTTATCAAGTAAAGCAGTAGTAATTTTAAGACCAACATAACCCGCAACTAAGGCTCCAGCAGCCACACCTGTAGGCATACTACCTAACCAATCACCTAATTTTGTGGCAATAGGAAATACAGACTGTATTACCCAAACCATTATTCGGGTAAAAATAGGCATAAGAGGAGCTAACATCAGGTCAACAGCGGTAGCAATTATCTTACCTGTAGTACTCATGAAGGTACTCATTACTGATGACATATCCATCAGTTTCTTGAAACCTACATATATAGCACCAACCGCTGTCGCAATACCTGCTAAGTAACCACCTGGACCTAAGGCTTTTTTCTCTTCAACATTTCCACCCGTTCTAAAGCTGCCCCCCGCAGTTTCACGTACAGTGGCTCCTGTCAGTTGTTGCCCTCTACCAAGCTGAGTTTGAATGTCTTTAAGGGCACCGACTGCCTGTGCCATGGTTTGATATTCACCACCAACACGACCAGATACGTTTTGACCAGCAGCCCCCATCGCCTCGGCGACCTTAGTTAAAGCTGCTGAGTCTGAAACCTGTAGTTTTACTTGTATCTCATTACTAGGCATCTATTCTGGTCCTGCTGCATCATAAGCTGCCATTGGATTAAACCCAGGCGGGGGTGGAGGAGCCGACATTCCCATACCACCAGGTTGACCTCCTGCAAGTCCTTCTATCATTTCTCTTACAAGGTCGATGGCTGAGAATGCTTTTCTCCAGACTTCCCTTTCTTCCATCTCTTGAAGCTCAGCTTTGCTATATCCAATAAAGCGAAGAATTACCTCCACTTTATCAATGTTGCTTAACCAATCTCGCCCCGACCCGACACTTTTTTTACTGCGTCAGGAACTTCAGGGTCTGCTGGGGGAGGAACAATTTGAAGCAATTGAGCTACAACACTGGTATCTAGTCGAGATAAAGTAGTCTCTGTAAAAGGTTTAACAGGGGCATCCTGTATCATCTCAATTAGAGCAGCGGTGTAATAAGAGGATAGAGAGAATTGAAATTCTCCTTCACTCCAGACCTGTGCCGCATCGACACATTTATATTTTTCTGCCCAAGATAGGTCTCTATAAGTAAAATTCCATGTTTTATCATTATGAACTACTATTAGAGACTGGACACTTTGATTAACAAAAAGCTCACTACTATCAGTTCCAGCTTCCATAGCTGGGTCTTCAGTAGGAACTGTACCTTCCACTATCTCTTCACTACTTGGCACTTGACTCGGCTGTCCACTACTCGTCACCATTTTGACACACTCCTTACATGTGTATTTTTTAAAATTTTATTTTTCTAAATAAAACTCCTTAAATCACTCACTACTCTTCACTACACACACTATTAAACACTATCTCTAAGCGAAACCTGCATACCTCGTGCTATACCCTCAATGTCAATGTTCTGATGAACCTGAGGAGGGGCTGGAACAGGCATTCTTGCTGCCGTAAGTATTAAACCTGGATTAGTTCTACTCACAGTACCGCCAGGGAGTGTGAGTGTAATAGTGTCATAAGTAGGTCCAGAACCATCAGCGAATCTTCTTAATTCTATTTCAAGAGAAACACCAAGCATATCAGTACCACTCATATCTTTTGGGTCCCCACTATTGAATCCTTGGTTAAGAAGGTACTGAAGGAATTTAATGTCTGGACCAGTTTGAACACCTCCAGAAGCTAAGGCTTCTGCATGACCTGTATTATCCATATCTAAGGTACCGCTGATACTAATCGCTCTACGACCTTCCAAAATCTCTGTCAAAATTTGACGATTATCTGTATTGGATGACTGAGTTACATAATATCTGGGGTCAAGCTGATTAGCTATACTAAGAGTTAAGTTACGGAATTTGGCAAAAGTAACTCCACCAAATGTTAAATTAGCTCTACTAAAGAAATATGGTTGTTCCGTAATCCTAGCCATTGCAGGAGCAGTAACGGCTCCATACTTAAGTATGGTAGTGTCTGTCCCACCTGGCATATTATGAACCATATCCTGACCTGTAAAATCTATACTAAAAGTTACAGGAGAGTTCTCAGCAAAGTTGAATCCAATGGAACCAACCTTATTACCCATATAATTGGTAGTAAGAGATTGTCCATTATCTGCCGATATTTTAGAACCAAGAGTAAATGAGTTCTGTTTAAGTGTCTCTCTAATTCCAATACTACTTGTATGACTCAAAGTATCCGAAGCTAAAACTCCTGTAGTCCCATTATTAGCACTAATTTTACTTCGTGCAATGCTATAAACAGTAGCTCTACAAGTACCTGCCCCTATTTTTCCCTGCCAACCCGCATCAAATGAATTAGTACCAGATACTGCAGTAGTGTTCATTGAGTGATGGACAAAAAAGGTGTTAGCTGGTGTATCAGCAGCCCCTACGTATGCAAAAGTATCAGTATAAGGGTCAGCATCAGCAGTGTTAGTTTGTGAAATAACTACTATATGAGTAGGAGCAGTTCCTGCGGTAACTCCAATAGAAGCAGAGTCTCCTCCAGCAATTACAATTTTATCAGCAGTAACGGTGGCACCTGTTACGCTAGCAATCTTTGGAGTAGCATTAAAAATCTGTCCTATGGAATCTCCAAGAATTAAACGGCTAGCATCGTGACAGAGCATAACTGTTCCCACAGACCCTTCAAAAACCTCACGACCTTGAATGTAGTTCATGAGATTTCTATTGTCTACACCTAGACCATAAAAAGGAGTTATCTCATATCTGGGGTCGGGCAGAGTAATTCCTGCGTTAACTATCCCCCATCCATCTGTGAGAGCGGCAGCTTTAGTTCCATATATGTGTTCGACAGCCCAAGCTGTCTCAATAAGGTCTGCTCTGTACCTAGCCATATCCTTATCCCCTTATCCTTATATGTTTAATTTCTCGAAGGCATTAGACAGTGCCTCTTGAACAGCCTCTGTAAACACTTCTTGAAAAACTTCATCTGGAATCTCATCACTAGTAATATACTTACCATCATCCGTTTGAAATTTTCTAGTATCCCTATTCACCCTAGTCTGCGGCTGCACATGAACAGTTTTACCATTCTTATTACGGTACGAATATCCTCGTACCCTCTCTCTTTGCTCTCCCCTTATCTTCTCGTAACTAGTATTAAACGTAATATCTGCTGATTTTCCAGAAGATATCCTAAAACTATGACTAAAATCTAACTCGATATGCTGGTCACTGTTTCCTTCGGATAATTTTTCATTTAATTTTCTTCTTGCTATTTCCTCCGCATCTCTAGAAACATGCTTAGTTACTTCACGAAGTAGCTTCTCAGAGAACTCACCTTTCTTAAATAAATCAACCATTATGACAACTCATCCACTGGTTCACCAACATTTCTAAAATCGGCTGATATTGTTCCTGCGAAGTAATTAAATGTTCCCGTATCCTCCTGATATCCTTGATATTCCAGAAAATCGAATTCTGTCGTTGCAAGGTCTATATGGTCAATATCTATTGTTGACCCACTATCAATTGCAGTAAATGCAATCTCGTCAATTAAAGAAGTATCCCAGGTACCTGCTGAGGCATCTGGAGTCCCACTTAAATCAACGATATGTCTACCAAAGGTAGTGGAATCTACAGTCACATTCCATGTTCTATAGAGTCCTGCTCTATTTGAAGCATCACGGAGGGTCACTCCAATAGTATCGCTACCGCTATTGATTTTAGCATAAAAACTAATATGTCGTAAACGGTCAGGATAGGGTCTTGGAATCAATATTGTTGTAGCTGGAAGTGCCCTATATGCGGCTCCTGTACCTCCTGAGGCAACAAGTCGTAAAGATTTTGTGCCAAACTGACTAACAGAGGTATTAAGAGTAGCTGTTGTATTAGTAGCCGCAGTCCAATCTACTAGCATTGCAGCGGTGTTTGAGTATCCTTCAAAGTCATTTAATAGGTAATCAGTAGGATTATATTGTTTAGAAAAAATAATTCTTCTGGCTTCTTGAACCATGTCGTAAAGACGTTGACGAGAAGTAAATACTTGAAACTGTAAGAGCATGGACGCAGTTATCTGTCGGTTTTTAAAGCCAATATGAATAAGTTGCTCTTCAAAACCTTCAAGAGAGATAAGAATAGTATCTCCTTGGTTTCTAACATCGACCCTCTGAAAATTAGGAAGGGGAACTTCCAATATCGTAGGAAGAGGAATCTCATTATTAGAACGAGTATCCCAATACGAGAGAAGTAAATCCTTTAAAATCTGAGTAGGTCTCCCTTCTGGGGTGTATGTAAGAACCATTAGGGCACAAAAGCTCGTATTGCTCTAAGTTCTTCAAGTCTCTCTTCCGCACTTTCCCGCCAGTAGTTAACCTTCTGCTCAAGGCTAAACCTATCTGTACCCTGCGGAACCATAGTCGTGTAGTCATAATTGGAAATTATGTCAGCAGAGACCATTTTAATGACGATATCTTTAACCATCTCTGCCCTGTCATCAAAATCTATGTCTCTACCCCAGATATAGTTAGTCCTAACTGCTCGTTTAAACTCTCCAAAACCCCAGCTTTTCATACGACTGTAGGCATAAGGCATCTGCATAAGACGAGTAAGGGGCACAATACCTCTATCATTATCTATAAAGTAGTCTTGGCTACGACCTTCTGTCATAACTTCGTAGTCACTACCATTATGAATAGCAACCTCAAATAAACTAATAACTGGGTATCGCTTTAGTACAAATCCCCATCTATTAAACTCATAAAGTTCATTGTGACGGTACTTTGGTTTCCAAGAATGAAGAGAATATCCTTCTATTCTTCCTTCCACACGTCGAATAATGTTCTCTACATTCGCCTTACTGGGGGAAGTAGTAGCAGAAAAGTCTTGCCTAAGCTGTAAAAAGTCCGCTATCTCTGTAGGAAGTATGTATCCATAAGAAGGAAAAGGAAAACTACGAGTCAACGTAGGTACTGTAGTGGGGACGGCAGACTGACTTATCCGTATCCAATAGTAAGTAGTGTCTTCTGACGCTAAATTTGTATTGGTGTTCTCTACTCCTGTAAGAGTCCGTGCAGTCCAATTTGCAGGAATAGGAAATTCCCCTACTCCACTCTCATTAAAGGAATACACTCTCTTAAGAGGAAGGTTTCTCCAAGTAGAACCATCCCAATACTGATAAGTAAACGTACCTAAACCATTACCATCAGTACCTAATTCAAAGTATGCGGCATTAAAGGTTCTATCCAAACCAAGATAAATTTTATCCGCAGCCTGTCCAAATAGAGGAATACTGGTTCCTGGGATATCAGATGCGGCAAACTCTAAGTCCACATAAGCATTTGCAGAGCTATCCCATAAATATGTTGCGTCCCAGTATTTCAACCTATACTACCTATTAAAGTAAGGGGGATAACTTATTTAATTTTTAGTTTTTATTAAAACTGAGATTTTCCTGAGTCGTCAGCAGTTTCCCCTTCAGCAACTAATCCCGACTCTGGAATATCAGGAGCATCCTCAATGCGTACATTCAAAGTCTTTAACATCCACTTAGGAAGCTGTATCAGTTCCTGTTGAGACAGGAATGCTACATCTTTAAGCTCAGTTAAAATTTCCTTGATGACCTCATTAAGAATCTTTTCTTTTTTAATAAGAGGTCGCCCTTGTTCCATATACTGGGTTTTTAAGTCTTCATCTTCCCACATCTTAGCAAGGCTATAGCCTTCTTTAATTTGAGCAACCTGTTGATGAAGTTGATGCCAATACATAATTAAACTACGGGCACGAATTGTAGTTTCCATCCTCTCATCGACAAATTCAGTCTTGAATTCATCTTCCTCTTCAGCAGCAGAAAGAAAAGAATCTAGTTCATCATCCGACATATCACCATTCACGTTTGTTTCCTCTACGTCTACCTTCTCACTTGTCATTAAAACACTCCTTTACACAACTTGTCTTCTAGTCTAATTTTAGGTATAAAAAAGAAAATAGTCAATGAGATTCTTTAGTAAGGTTACTCAACAATTAAAATCTCTTCTTTTTTAATTAACTTATAGCCATAAAATCATTATCAAAAATCAACTCTTTTTTTACATAATCACCGAAAACATAATGTCCTAGATGAGTTCTAAGAGTAAGTTTCCCTGCTGCAATACAGGTAGTAATACCTTTAGTTGTCACTTTATCGGGGTCAGCAGCAACAGGGGGGTCAGCTTCTGGGTCACCACCATCATCTTTTACATCGGCTATTGAATGATGCCCTGCTACTTGCATTATTACTATTCTATCGCCATCTAACCTAATTTCTATATTATGACTAACCCAAGCATCACCAGTATCTAGAAGAAGTGATTTTAACTTCATAGCATTTATTTCTTCACGACATACAACTACAGGGTCACGATTAGAGTCATACGTTCTAACCAAAATGTCGCCGTTGTCATGTTTTTGACTTGTCCCGTCAGCATTACGAAGTACGGTAACTACAGGAACTTCAATCTTAGACAAATCAGTTGTATATTTAGCGTTTACCGTGTTATAAAAATTATTAACGAAGGTATTCCATTCAGTTTCTATCGCTTTAACTTGGGCAAGCGTAGGACTTGCATTATCAACATAGTTACAACATTTGGAGTTTAAAGTGGGCATCATAGTCATTTTGTCACCACCCCTCCAAACCAACCCCCATTAGAGGAACCATATGAAGTGCTATATATATAATATGTATTAGTCAAAGGTATTTTAACTTGTAATCCCTGTATTCCAGCATGGGCGGCGTTGTAAGATGCTGTTGCTTTGGGGCTACGTTGATAACTACTACCCAACCCCCCCATATGGTTATACCCACTAGCCCCCGAACCAGTTAAATAACAATATGAATAATTGCTTGAATTAGAAAAAGCAACATCAAATGCTGTTAACATTACTTCAGTCCCGCTGGCGGGTCGTATCGAGGCAGCACCGCCATTACCAGCAGTGGCATGCCACATATCTCCTACTGCCATATTAAACCTCCTAATATATTGTCATTAATATTATTATACTTATCCAAACGCCAAAACTAGCGGAAGGCTTACACCCCCACCACCACCAGCATCTTCCCATGCAGGAGGAGTACTTGCCCCAGTTGAAGTTAGAACCTGACCATCGGTACCGTAGTTCGCACCACCGATACCAAGTTGACCAGCAAGGGCAATACGAAATCTTTCAGTAAATGTTTGTGCTGACCCTGCCGTAACAGACGGGGCAGTCTTAAACATAATGTTTCCATTTTGCTGTTCTATATAGGAACCTTCATCTTCATTTATAGCATTGAAGGATGAGTTTCGCTGTTCGGTGTTATAACCAACCCACATCGACTGACCAGCAGCCCCTGTAGTACCTGAAAAGATTACTCCGTGACCACCTAGCATTAACACTGAGTTTCCTTCATACCAGTTTGAAGTGGGATTACAACCAATCGCTGCAACAACATCATTAGCCTGACCACCCATCTGGAAGGACATAACATTTTTATTTCTTACATAGTTATAAATTGCTAATGTGTCAGTACCTGGAGCATGGTTATTTGTGAATGCCCATTTAGCAGTACCCGCCCTTCGCATAATCATATAAACATCGTTAGCAGCATCTACATCAAGAATGGCATCATCAGAACCATTAGATTTAACATAGATTCTTGGAGTTGTTCCTGATGCCTTTTCTACATGTAATGCATAACTAGGGGCATGAGTTCCAATTCCTACATCACCTCCATTTACATTCTTTACCATAAATAATGCGGAACTATCTCCAAATCCACCAGATGTGGCTATTGAGAATGCCCTGTTGTTTGCATCATTAGTCGCATACCAGTTTGCCTGTACACCATTCGCCCCAGCAGTTTGCTGTCTTATGTATCCAACTCTGCCAGAAGCAGCTTTTAAAAGTATTCTTGGATTTCCAGATGCATGACTATCTTCAATCGCTACTCCATCCATCTGAGAGCCTAGTACATGTAAATTACCAGTAGGAACTTCAGTGCCTATTCCCACTTTACCATTATGGGCAATCGTCATACGATTTGAAGCAGAAGCACTACCATGATTTGTCCAGAAAGTCATTCTTGCTGCTACGTTATTAGAACCAGCATTAGCACTAGCCCTTACATCAATGTATGCCCCAATAGTTTCCATATCTGTACCATCAGCACCATACCAGAGAATAGTACCTAAAGCGTCAGATGTCCCTGATGTAGCCCCCGTAACAGCGGTATAAGTTCCCACAGTATCGCTACGAGATTTACCTAACCTAATAGAAGGACCAGTTCCAGCATTAACAAATCTTGTTATCGCCATTGCAGAGTCAGTAGCAGCAGAACCATGTATACCAAATCTATTTGTTTGCCCACCGACTGCTACTCCCGTGGTACTACCAATAACAACCTGGTTGTTATCCATCCACACTCTAACGGTTCCAGCAGGAGGGGTAGAGCCTGTACGGAAAAATATATTTTGAATAGAATCTATATAAATACTATTACCAGCAGTATAGACAGCCCCCTTGTTTACCTCATTATCTTTCATAATCATCCCGCCACCATTAGTAGCGTGATTTACTGATATAAAGGTATAGCCAGTTAAAGTGTATGGAGATGTAGTTCCAATTCCTACTCCTCCGTTATTATCAACAGTTAGAACATTATTATTAGAACCAGTTCCTAGTCTAACCTGACCATTAGTCTGGTTTCTAATAAATGCAGCACCAGCAAAACCAGAGTAGCTAGGGTCGGCAATTCCTATTCTCAAGTTAGCGGTAGAAGAATATATGTCCATTTCTGCATAAGCAGATGAACCTGTATTCGTATTAGAAAGTTTTAGTAAAGCGTGTTCACCATTAGTGCTACCTGCAATCTCAAGATTATGGGTAGAAGGGTTATCAAGTCCTATTCCTACCTTTCCATTAGGAAATGAAGCTACGTTTGAATGTTGGTTATTTCTTAGTTCAAATATAACCGTACTATCGTCGTGTCCTCTAAAACGTAGATAATCTCCATCTTTACGAATATAGTGGTCATCATCGTTAGTATTTGAAAATTTTATATCTACTCTAGAAGCATCTGAAAGATGTAATTTATGAGTGGGGGCGATACCAATTCCTACATTACCAGTACCGTGGTCTAGAACTAAAATATTATCTGCTACAGTACTACCAGAATCATTAGCTGAATACCATTTAAGTATTCCACCATCCATTCTCTGTTGCATATATTTATCATTAGACCCACCACCTAAGTCCACCAAAGTAAGAGATGGTGGATTACCTTCAAGAGTTATTTGGGCGTGAGTACTTGAATCCTTAATATGAAGACCCTGACCAATAGAAGTAGATTGGTCAAAACTAGTATTTCCAGCCATATCGTTGAAGGGGTCATTTGTCCCAATACCCATCTGACCTCTTTCATTAATATTAAAACCCGTCTTCCATGTAATAGCATTACCAGCAGTTCCCGCAACAGCTACTCTGGCACGTATTTGTCCTTGATAGAAATATAGATTGGAAGCACCAGCACTATTGTCATCTTGATACGTCCAACTATTACTAGTGTTTACATAAGCATTGTGGTTGATACTAAACCAATCACTAGCATCACTAGTACGAGTTGAATGAATAGAGTTCTTTGCTGCCCCTACTCCCATAACAAAATACGATGTATTCCATGCAAGTTCTGGATACTGCCCAATCCCTATATTGTTTTCATTTGAATTCATGAAAATCATATAAGCATTTGACTGTGACTTTACTTGAAAATCAGAGTCGGCAGAGGAACTATTAATTACTGCACCCGTAGTACTTGTTAAAGCCCCTGTAACAGTTGCCCCAGCAGCAGTTGTTCGGAGTTTTTCACTTCCTGCATGATATAAATATGTTGAACCATTCTGAGCATACGCTATCTGCGATACCGCCGACCCACTGTTATTTGATTGAAAATACATAGTGCCTGTATTATTTCTAAGTGCCATGCTACTACCCGAATGAAAAAGATATGAGTCACTATCTGTACCAAAGTAAGCAGCAGCATTATCAGAAAATAGTAATTTATCTGCTGATGCACCAACCCATTTCATGTAACGTCCTGCTGTAGCACCAAAGAATGTGACATCTATTCCAGTATCGTCTACTCCGAAATAAGAAGCACCAGTAGCAGAAAAGCCTCCTGACATAGTTGTCAGTCCAGTAGTAGTTAACGTACCTGGAATAGTCACTAACCCAGCCGAATTAATTCTCATTCTCTCTGCAAAAGCCCCACTAGCACCACGGGTTGCAAAAGCTAAATCAGTTAAGAAAGCCGCTGTTCTTATAGCAGCAATTCTTGCAGAGTTAATCTGAGAACCTGATGACGTTTCACCTGCTTGAAAATAGATTCCAGCAAAACTATTAGTTGTATTATCAGTAGTATTTCTAATAGCCAATTCGTGAGGAAGAGGCTGATAATTATAAGGATTACTATAACCAGTGGTACTCCATGTGGTAGTAGAATCTTTTACAGCATCTATGATGGAATAGTCCGTTGTGTGCCCTCCAACATTTAAGTACCCAGTTGGAGTTATTCTCATTCGTTCTGTACTTCCATGACTAAATGTCAATGGGTCAGCAGCAGGGACAATAATGAACCCTTCAGCGACAGATTTTCCTAACTCCAATGAAGCAGATTCAGATTCAGATGATTGCCAAATACGAAGCCTTGCACCAGAAGAGTTAGCTGACGCAAACGAACCTACAACAGAGGCTGTACCGTCATATATATGTAAGGCTCGTGCAGGAGTAACATTTACACCTATCTGCCCAGCGACAGTTATCTCACCACTAGCAAGGGTTAATAAATCAGTATCACTGGTGTGACCTATAGTTGTTCCATTGATAATGACATTATCTACAGTCAAAGTAGTAAGAGTACCTAGAGAAGTTATTGCTGACTGTGCAGCACCCGTGACCGTAGCGGCTGTGCCTGAAGCATTACCAGTCACATTCCCTGTCACATTACCTGTTACATTCCCTTCTAAAGTAGCTACTAATACTCCTACTGCATAACCAGTACCTGAAGTATTTACAGTAGTAGTTGGGGCAGCCTGTAAATCCTTAAAAAGTTTCCATTTACCAGAATCATTAGCATCTCTGAAGAGACCGCCATATAAATCCTGAGAACCTGATGTGTCATATGTACCATAAATACCAATATCAACTGCATCTGCAGATGTATTATTGGCGGCTAAAGAGATTAAAGAGTCATTTATCGTAATTGTTGTACTGCTAACAGTAGTAGTCGTACCTGAAACGGTCAGATTACCACTTATGGTTACATTTCCACCAAGAGTAGGGTTAGTTGGTATACCAATGGTGACCGTTGCACCCTCAGAACCGCTTCCAGATATCTCTATCTCGTTAGCAGTACCAGCAATTGTGGCAACATAATTACCCGTAGTATGAGTACTAAGAGTAATAAGGTTGTTAAGAGAAGTTGCACCTGTGCCACCTTGGGCTACAGCTATCGTTGTCCCTTCCCAGACACCAGTACCAATAGTTCCAACCGAAGTTATTTGAGTTTGGGAGGCATCTATACTGAGAGTATGTGCTATGCCTTCTCCGCTAGTAGCACCATTAGAAGTAATTCCCGTACCTGCAGTAATAGTTCCTACATAATTACCCGTAGTTTCCGTACCAAGAATAACTCCATCATCTTTAATAGTTACTGCACCGCCCCCAGACACAGCAAAGTTATCACTACTAAAAGAAGCTACTCCAGTTGCTGAAGTTGAAGAAACACTGGGTTTTACCTCATTCCATGAATCAGAATCCCAGATATAAGACTTATTAGTATTAGTCTCAACGAAAATAACACCTACCTCATTAGAGGTAAGTGTTGGCTTAGTATCTCCAGATACTCCTGATATGGAAGTTCCTAGGTATTGAATTGCCATAAGCTTATACTCTTGTTACTTATTATTCGCTAGAAGGTCTTTCAGCAGGTTCGGTATGAATTTCTGCTGTCCATGTAATTTTATCGCCGTTCTCATCTGAATCAACGTAGTACAGAGTGATATTCTTATCTTCTGTAAGAGTAATTTCTTCCCCTTTTACAAGTGCAAACCCCTTTGTAGAGTCAACATCAGACATTCCAATATACACAAGACCTGTATTAGTAGATAACGCTTTTATTCTTATACTATCTGCATAACTATTAGCAGTATCAAACAACTGTACAGCGGTTCCTGCAGTCGTTACTGTAGTTGTACGTGCTGTAAACATAATATCTCTCCTAGAAAAAGTCTCTGTAGGATATATGAATCAGTAGTTCATCATCATCATAATTATTCCAAAAAGTCAGCCAGTTACCAGATTCTAAATATATAGGAGTATTCCTATCTGAAGCTGTAAATTTAGTCCTGCCAGTTATCGTTGTGTAATAATGAAGATAGTTATACTGAAATCCCCATCTATTGCCACTATCATAGTCTGCCTGTAGAAAGTGGTCTTCGCTACCACCATAAGCATAGTTATTATTGCTACTACTGGTACCGCCCTCTCTAGAAACTATAGCCATGATAAGTGAGATACCGCCAGTATTCATATTAAAAATATTGACGTGGTCTACAACATAAAGATGTCCCGTAGGGACCTGTAGTCCTGAGTTATACCCCTCAGCATGTGTACTGCCCCTGGTACAATATCCTTGCCAACTTCGCATAACTTCATGTATCGAAGGGTCACGTAAATCTATATCTGGCATAGTATTCCCCTAGTCTTTCATTGACTCAAAAGAGACTAGAATCTTAGCCTCAGTCTCAAAATGGTATATATCATGTATTGTGGAGTTCACACTAGCTTTCAGCATGTCTCCTTCTACCATGTAAAATGGTCGGTCTATTAAGTCTACCCCTCTAGCCCCTACAGGAATTCTGACATCTCTTGCGAGTTCAACTGTTGCATCTGCCCCAGAACCTCCAACCGCATCAGCAGCACTAGAGTTATTAATGGTACTTCCCAATCCATCTAAATCTACGCTGGCATACATACCACCTGATTGGGCATTCATGGCTCTAATACTATTTATTTTAAGGACCACATTAGAAGGTACAGTGATTAAAGTATCCTTAGTCTGAGATGATTGCATATGAGTCACTATCATCTGCCTGTAACCCAGGGAGCCTTCGCCATAATCTCTTTGGGTAGCAAAGGGTAATATGTGCTGTGGGTTAAATTCTCCATAATCAAATCCTTTAACCGCAGTTACACCAAAAGAACCTATAGCAGTATTATTATATGCTCCACCCCCTATTGACATAACGTAAGGTCCTCTCCATCTATCCGATTCTCGGCTAGAGTTTGTAAAACAAACTATTAGGTCTCCAGCCCTACCCTGTATAGGGTCTTGCATCAGTAGTATGTTCATCCCTTGGCGGGCTTGCCAGTTTGTGTAGAGATGATTAGTCGGGGCACGTCCCACATCGTAATAAGCATAGGAGCCGCCACTTTTATACGTTATTCCACCGCCATGATTACGGGGAAAAGTGGCAAATGGAGTGGATTGATTAACATTGGCAAATATCATGTCCCAACAACCTGCTCTTTCATTACTGTTGTTAGTACCACTATAAGTAGCAACTATGCTGTTATTACCAGAACCTTCGTTTGTACTAGCCCCTAAAGCCTTATACCAGACTCTCATATTCTGATAGCCATCATGTCTAGCGTCATAGACAGCATTGCCAGCCAACCAAGTGGTGCTTGCACCTTCAGCAGTTACTGTATTTGGGTACATAGAGTTGGAGTTTGTGGCATTACCCGCTACGGATATTCCTGCCATAAACATATCCCCAAATGTCTGACCATTTATGTCTTTGTCATAGTGATGGTCATAAGTTACATTTTGATTTGAAGTTACATAGGCACCATAAGAATGAAAAGGTATCACCTGCTTAGATTTTAATGTCCAAGACAGTGTACCTACGTTTAACTCGGCAATTGCCGCAATATTTGGATTTGCCATACTATAAAAATCCTCCTCCGAATATTAATGCCATTGCTATTGAGGTTCCTGCACCGCCTCCACCACTTGCGTCTTCCCAAGCAGGGGCTGCCCCTGACCCGTTTGATGTTAACACTTGTCCATCAGTACCGTAGTTAGCCCCACCAATACCTATAAGACCTTCATCTGTAATACGTAGTAACTCATCCATGCCAGACGCAGTGGTCGCTGAGTTAGTTCCAAAAATAATGTCAGAATCAGTCTGATTGTCATTATCATCAGAAATTATGGCTATTCCACCCGCAGCATACCAAATGGACTGAGAGCCATTATTAGTGACATTTAAACGGTCATTTATGTTTACAGCAGCACTATTGTATGCAGTAATCTTGCCATTTATCTGCAAGTTAGCCATCTGTACGTCTGCCCATGCGTTAGATGAGTTAAGCATTGAGAATGTTCCAGAGTTATTGGAGATTCTTTGAACGCTTGTTGTATTACCTATCATCCAACCGTTAGTTCCACCAACTCTTAATCCTGCTGAAGTCCATTGGGAATCAGCATGTCCAATATCGTAAAACGACCAAGGTGTCCCTGACATGGCTACATGCCCTTTTATACGAATAAATCCGTCATCATCTAGCATGATTCCTTTTTGCCAACCGTTTGCATTCCCACCTGCCCTTAAATACAGGTCATCGCCATCTGCATATAGTCCAGGCGGGTAGTCATTCGTAGAGTCAGAATCTTGAATATGGACATACGCATTCGCAGTACTTGAAATAAACTTTGCTACTGTATTTGTAGTTCCTGACGTAACGTATAACGTCCCATCAGGAATAAACACACTTCCACTAGCATCTACTTCAAACAAATCTGTAGCACCACCAGCAGAGTCTACTATTTTAAATTTGTCGCTGTCGTCTCCAAATAGCCCAACTTTCATCCATCTAGCAT